>Ga0213828_1000141_pt1 | contig 87340 bp, 65 predicted proteins | sample MC6MC0897MG_FD_180664 | JGI IMG/M metagenome (GOLD analysis project Ga0213828, IMG submission 180664) | Enriched soil aggregate microbial communities from Iowa State University, Ames, United States - MC6-MC0897-MG | ecosystem: Environmental > Terrestrial > Soil > Unclassified | place: USA: Iowa...
TGGATCTTGCCGCCGTCTTCTTCGATCAGCTTGGTGTAACGCTCAACCATGCCGCCGACTTGCTCGCTCTGGTCCGGGTGAACCAGAAAGATGATTTCGTAATGACGCATGAATGCTCCTTACGGGTTGTAGCCTGCCGCCAAAGCGGTCAGACAAGGAGTGAATAACACTGGTTTATCTTGCACAGGGACAGGCACATGCGCGCCTGCCATGACAGCAAGGGGCGCAATTGTAGAGAAGGGCCAGAGACGGCGCAAGGAAATTGGTGATTATTTGAGCAGCGGAGTTGTAAAACGCAATCCGGAATGAATACGGACCTGTGGGAGCGAATTCATTCGCGAGACAGTTGCCCAGACGACACAAGCTTCATCGACTGAAATACCGCATCGCGAATGAATTCGCCCCCACAGAGACTGAGTCAGGCTTACTTTTTGGCGGCTGCTTTCACACTGCGCTGCCGCATGGCTTCGAACAGGCACACGCCGGTAGCGACCGAAACGTTGAGACTGCTGACACTGCCCGCCATCGGCAGGCGGACCAGGTAATCGCAATGCTCACGGGTCAGGCGACGCATGCCCTTGCCTTCCGCGCCCATGATCATGATGGTCGGGCCGGTCAAATCCTGCTGATACAGCTCTTGCTCGGCCTCGCCAGCGGTGCCGACCACCCACAGACCACGCTGCTGGAGTTTTTCCAGCGTGCGCGCAAGGTTGGTCACCGCCACCAGCGGGATCACTTCGGCAGCGCCACACGCCACCTTCCGAACGGTGGGGGTCAACGTCGCGGATTTGTCCTTGGGCACAATCACGGCGAGCGCACCGGCAGCATCGGCGGTACGCAGGCAAGCGCCGAGGTTGTGCGGATCGGTCACGCCATCGAGCACAAGAATCAAGGGCGCGCCTTCGGTACGGTCGAGCAACTCGTCGAGCATCGCTTCACCCCAGACCTGGCTCGGACTGACATCCGCCACCACGCCCTGATGCACGCCCTCAACCCAGGCGTCCATTTCACGACGCTCGGCCTGACCGACCGATACGCGATTCTGTGCAGCCAGATCGATCAGCACCTGAACGCGCGGATCGCTACGCCCTTCCGCCAACCAGATCTGCTTGACCCGCTTCGGGTGATGCCGCAACAGCGCTTCTACGGCGTGAACACCGTAGATTTTTTCCAACGAACTCATGACTTCGCCTTAGGTTTACGCACCCCGCCGTTCTTCGCAGCTGGAGCCGAGCCCGACTTCGACGGGCCCTTGCGGTGCTTACTCGGTTTGCCGGAATTGCCTTCAGGCGCAGCGTCACTGCGGGACGACTTTCCCGACGTCGCCTTACTACCGCCCTTCGCTTCCGCCAACAAGGCTTTCTTCATCTCGCGGCTTTTGCGAACTTCGGCGTTTTTGGCGGCCGCGTCGCTTGGGCGATACGCCTCGACGACAGGCTCTTTGGATGCACTACGACGGCTTGGTCGTGCGGCCGACGCTTTCTCTTTGTCTTTCTCTTTTTCCACCGGAGCAGGCTCGGCGGCCTTGCGCTTGCGACCGATCGGCGCGCTGGTGGTTTTTTCAGACATCTCGAAGTCGATCTTGCGCTCGTCCAGATCGACGCGCATGACCCGCACTTCCACGGTGTCGCCCAGACGGAAACTGCGCCCGGTGCGCTCGCCCGCCAGACGGTGATGGACCGGATCGAAATGGTAGTAATCGCCCGGCAGAGCGGTGACGTGAACCAGACCTTCGACGTAAATATCGGTCAGCTCGACGAACAGGCCGAAACCGGTCACGGCGGTAATCACGCCAGGGAACGACTCACCCACGCGGTCCTTCATGAACTCGCACTTGAGCCAGTTCGTGACGTCGCGGGTTGCCTCGTCGGCACGGCGCTCGCTCATGGAGCACTGCTCGCCCAACTGCTCGAGCACGGCTTCGTCGTACGGATAGATACGCGCCTTCGGAATCGACGCAGCGCCGGCACGGCGGACATGCGGCGTGTCCTGCTTGGAGCGGATCACGCTGCGAATGGCGCGATGGGTCAGCAAGTCCGGGTAACGGCGAATCGGCGAGGTGAAATGCGTATACGCCTCGTAGTTCAGACCGAAGTGACCGTTATTGTCGGAGCTGTAAACCGCCTGACTGAGCGAACGCAGCATGACGGTCTGGATCAGGTGGTAATCCGGACGGTCCTTGATGGTTTCCAGCAGCGCCTGATAGTCCTTCGGCGTCGGACCGTCTTTGCCCTTGTGCAGGGAAAGTCCCAACTCGCCCAGGAACGCGCGCAGTTTTTCCAGACGCTCCGGCGGCGGACCATCGTGAACACGGTACAGCGCAGGAATCTCGTGCTTCTTGAGGAATTCGGCGGTGGCCACGTTGGCAGCCAGCATGCACTCTTCGATCAATTTGTGAGCATCGTTACGCGTCGTCGGCCGGATTTCCGCAATCTTGCGCTCCGAGCCGAAGATGATCCGGGTTTCCTGGGTTTCGAAATCGATCGCGCCGCGCACGTGACGGGCGCCCAGCAACACCTTGTACAGCGCGTACAGCTGCTTGAGGTGCGGGACCACTTCGCCGTATTCGCCGCGAAGCTGTTTGGCTTCTGCGGATTTCGGATGCTCCAGAATCGAGCTGACCTTGTTGTAGGTCAAACGGGCATGGGAATGAATGACGGCTTCGTAGAACACGTAGTCGGTCATCTCGCCGGTTTTGGAGATGGTCATCTCGCACACCATCGCCAAACGGTCGACCAGCGGGTTCAACGAGCACAGGCCATTGGACAACTGCTCAGGCAGCATCGGCACGACGCGCTCAGGGAAATACACCGAGTTGCCACGCACTTGAGACTCGGCGTCCAGCGCCGAACCGATCTTCACATAGCTGGAGACGTCGGCAATCGCCACGTAAAGCTTCCAGCCACCGGAGAACAAGCGCAGCTTCCCGGGCTTGGCTTCGCAAAACACCGCGTCGTCGAAGTCGCGCGCGTCTTCACCGTCGATTGTCACGAACGGCAGGTGGCGCAGATCGACACGATGTTCCTTGTCTTTCTCTTCCACTTCCGGCTTGAGCTTGGCCGCTTCCTTAAGCACCGCCTCAGGCCAGACGTGAGGAATATCGTAAGTGCGCAGCGCGACATCGATTTCCATGCCCGGCGCCATGTAGTTGCCTACGACCTCGACCACGTCACCTTGCGGCTGGAAGCGCGGCGTCGGCCAGTGGGTGATTTTCACCTCGACGAACTGGCCGACCTTGGCGCTGGCGTTGCGACCCGGCGTGACCAGCACTTCCTGCTGGATTTTCGGATTGTCCGGCACAACGAAGCCGATGCCACTTTCTTCGAAATAGCGTCCGACGACCGTTTCATGGGCGCGAGAAACGACTTCGACGATGACGCCTTCACGACGACCGCGACGGTCCAGGCCGGAAACACGCGCCAGTGCGCGGTCGCCATCGAACACCAGACGCATCTGCGCGGGGCTCATGAACAAGTCGTCTGAGCCGTCGTCCGGCACCAGGAAGCCAAAACCGTCGCGATGGCCGCTGATGCGCCCAAGGATCAGGTCGAGCTTGTCCACTGGCGCATACGTGCCTCGGCGGGTGTAGATCAGCTGCGCATCACGCTCCATCGCGCGCAAGCGGCGGCGAAGGGCTTCGATCTGATCTTCAGTCGTCAGACCGAACTCTTCCACCAGCTCCTCACGGGCAGCAGGCGAGCCACGGTCGGAGAGGTGCGCCAGAATCAGCTCACGGCTAGGGATGGGATTTTCGTATTTTTCCGCTTCACGAGCGGCCTCGGGATCGAGGGACTGCCAATCGGCCATTGGAATGAGTTCACCTTATCTGTATGCAATTAGTTTGGCATATACCAGATTGAAACGCTAAGACAGCGTTTGCTGTCGCTTTTCGCTATTTCAAAAAAAATTTCTCAACGGGGGTTTACAGCCTCGAATCTCATCCGTAAGATGCGCCCCACAACGACGGCACTGCCACGTTGTAGTTGAAATCAAACGGCTTTTTGAAAAATTAGTCGATTGAAATCAACGAATTGCCCAGATGGTGAAATTGGTAGACACGCCAGCTTCAGGTGCTGGTGACCTTACGGTCGTGGAAGTTCGAGTCTTCTTCTGGGCACCAATTTAACGAAACCGAGCCAAGTGCTCGGTTTTGTGCTTTCTGGGGTTTGAAAATCAACCGCCCCACAAAACAGATCTGAGCGTAGATCACTTCCTCCTCCCTATCGAACTCCCGCTGCGTCTGCATCCCGCTGAAGATTTCTCATCGCCCTCACAAAATCGCAAATTTGTGTTGCATTGAAATGAAAAATCTAATTAAATCAGCGCCATGCCCAGGTGGTGAAATTGGTAGACACGCCAGCTTCAGGTGCTGGTGACCTTACGGTCGTGGAAGTTCGAGTCTTCTCCTGGGCACCAAACAAAACGAAACCGAGCCAAGTGCTCGGTTTTGTGCTTTTCGGGGATTGGAATTCTCAGAGCCGAGGCACGCATTGCCCGCAGGAGTGCTTGCTCGCTATAGCCCTACTTCAGCGAGCGCAGCACTGGCTGATGTATCGTGATCGCGATCAAGCTCACCCTGCAAAGGGTCGGTCAAAACCGCATCAAGCCCGGAACTGCCCCAGACTCGCCTTCAACTGCGCCGCAAGCTTATCCAGCGTCTTCCCGCTTGCCGTCGTTTCAACGACCGCCTGCGCAGCCTTCTCGGCTTGTGCATGGATATTCTCCACGCGCCCTCTCACGGCCTGCGCACCCTTGGCCTGATGCTCAGCTGCGCGGGTCGCCAATCCAATGGCTGCGTGAACCTGCTCAACCGACACCTGCACGGTTTGCTGAAGACGCGCGCTGTCACGCAAGACCGCAAGCCCTTCCTTGGCCTGACGCCCCGCCAGGCCGATGGTCGCGACGGCCTCCTTGGCGCCGGACTGCAACTTGGCAATGTGCTCCTGAATATCCCCTGTGGAACTTTGGGTCTTGCTGGCGAGCGCCCGCACCTCATCGGCGACCACCGCAAAACCACGCCCCGTCTCGCCCGCACGCGCAGCCTCAATGGCTGCGTTAAGCGCCAAGAGGTTGGTCTGCTCGGCAATGCCGTGGATCACCTCCAATACCACTTCAATCTGCTGGCTCTGCTGCGCCAGGCGCTCAATGACCTGTGAGCCGGCTTCAACCTGCCCGGCCAACGCCTCGATCAAGCCACCGACTTGATTGGAGGTGCGGGTGTTTTCATCCGTCGCCTGACGAATATCCACCACCTGCTGCAGCGCTGCCTGCATGGCCTGACTCTCGGCCTGCGCTTCGTCAGCCATTTGCGCCAACGCCTGAAGACTGGCTGCCACCTCATCGCGTTGCAGTTCCGCGGCTGCGTCAGCACCGGCATTGCGTTTACTCATGGCACCGATCTCGACACCGGTCTGCTGCGCAACGTCACCCGCCTCACGGACGATCGGCTGAAGCTTGTCCACGAATCGGTTCACCGCCGCCGCCATATCGCCGATTTCGTCGTTACTGTTAAGTTTGACGCGCTTGGTCAAGTCTCCCTCGCCCGCCGCCAGATCATCCAGCGCGCGATTGAGCAACTGCAGCCGCAGGACCACGCGACGACCCAGCACCACGGCCAGCGCGAGCAATACGCCCAGACCGACCAACGCCAGGCCCACGCCGATTCTCCAACGCAGCGTGGCTGCAGCATCCTGGACGGTCGTACTGGTATTGGTAGCCATCGCCGATGCCGCCGTCTGCGCCGTCGTCAGACGGGACCGCAGGGCACTGGAACTCTCAGCGGCGGCGCCCCCCAGACTCTCTGAGACAAGCTGCTCGCCACTGCCAATCAGCGCAGTGAAACGCTTGTCCAGCGCCGCCAGGTTTTCTTCGACGGTAGCGGTCGATACGCCCATGCGCACCTTGCCGATCTCCACACCGTTGGGGCTGATCGATGCTTCGACGTAGTAGACCGAAGGGTCCTTCTGCGCGGCATTGAGCACCTTATCCATGGCCCGCTCACCCTCACCCTTGGCCAGCAGTGATTTGATCGATTCGTTCTCACGATTCAGGTAGCGGGTCAGATGCTCGCCCTGCGCATCGTCATAAACCACGAACAGTACATTGGGATTGCGCTGCGCACGCCGCGCGAATTCGGACAGCGTCGGGGTATCACCATCCCACATGGCGCGCGGGGCAACCGCCGCGAGAAGCTCAGCCATATCGGTAGCCGAGTCTTTGAGGTCTTTTTCCAACGTGGCGCGCAGTTGCTTCTGCTCATCCTTCAGACGGGCGGACAATCCGCTGCTCAAACGTTGACGGGTGTTTTGAGAAAGGCTGTCGAGACTCGACGTTACGTCACGGCTCGCCTGCTCCAATTCCCCCGACAAGTGTTGCGAATCTACCCCTAGTCGTGCGGCGAGGTCGGCCTCCAGCGCAGTTACCGTGCTCCGGGTAAGGGCGACCGCCACCAGGACCTGCACCAAAAGGGCAATACCAAGCGCAATGAATACGGGGCGCAGCAAGCGACTGCGAAGAAGCGAAAGGACAGCTGACACAGGAGATTCCCCCACAACAAACGCCATTAAAGTGATGGCATCTTTTCTGGCGGTATTTACAGCAAGTGTTGTGCCGATATTGCGAGGACGATCAAGCAGGCAAAACAAAGGGCCGCCTGAGCGACCCTTTGTTTTTATTTCAATGACTTATCACGCGAACGGGTGACGCAGAACGATGGTCTCGTTGCGATCAGGGCCCGTCGAAATAATGTCGATCGGCGCACCGACCAGCTCTTCCAGACGGGCGATGTAAGCGCGCGCGTTGGCTGGCAGCTCTTCCAGGGTCTTGGCGCCGAGTGTCGATTCCGACCAGCCAGGCATTTGCTCGTACACGGGCTCCAGGCCGATGTAGCTGTCAGCATCGGTCGGCGCGTCGATGACTGCGCCATCTGCGTTCTTGTAGCCCACACAGATGTTGATGGTTTCGAGACCGTCGAGCACGTCCAGCTTGGTCAGGCAAATGCCCGAGATGCTGTTGACGTCGATGGCACGGCGCAAGATGACAGCGTCGAACCAGCCGCAACGACGGGCACGGCCGGTAGTCGCGCCGAACTCATGACCGCGCTTGGCCAGGAATGCACCCACGTCGTCAAACAGCTCGGTCGGGAACGGGCCGGAACCCACGCGCGTGGTGTACGCCTTGGTGATGCCCAGGATGTAGTCCAGGAACATCGGGCCGACACCCGAACCGGTGGCGATGCCGCCAGCGGTGGTGTTGGAGCTGGTGACGTACGGATAAGTACCGTGGTCGATGTCGAGCAGCGAACCCTGTGCGCCTTCGAACATGATGTCTTTGCCAGCACGACGCATTTCGTGCAGTGCAGCGGTGACGTCGAGCATCATCGGCTTGAGCAGCTCAGCGTATTCCATGCACTCGTCGAGTGTTTTCTGGAAGTCGATTGCCGGCTCTTTGTAGTAATTGACCAGAACGAAGTTGTGGTAATCCAGCAACTCGCCCAGCTTGGCGGCGAAGCGCTCACGGTGGAACAGATCACCGATGCGCAGGCCACGACGCGCAACCTTGTCTTCGTAAGCCGGGCCGATGCCACGACCGGTCGTACCGATCTTGTGCTCGCCACGGGCTTTTTCACGCGCCTGGTCCAGCGCAACGTGGTAGGACAGGATCAGCGGGCAGGACGGGCTGATGCGCAGACGCTCGCGCACCGGAATACCCTTCTCTTCCAGCTTGGTGATTTCACGCATGAGTGCGTCAGGCGCCACGACCACGCCGTTGCCGATCAGGCACTTAACGCCTTCGCGCAGCACGCCGGACGGAATCAGGTGCAGAACGGTTTTCTCGCCATCGATCACCAGGGTGTGACCGGCGTTGTGGCCGCCTTGATAGCGAACTACCGCGGTAGCATGTTCGGTCAGCAGATCAACGATCTTGCCTTTGCCCTCATCACCCCATTGGGTGCCCAGGACTACGACATTCTTACCCATAACACTTGTCCTCATTCACGCAAACTGGGTGCCGGCTGCAGCCGACTGGAAAACTCAAGAGGCCAGCGGCAGTACCTGCCAAAGCTCGCCGTGCTGAATCAATTGCCGATCGCAGTCGGCTTCTTTCGCCGCCGAGACCGACTGGCCTGGCAACGCCTGAACCACGCGTTCACCTTCGCCGCGCAGCTGGCAGACTTTCTGCCAGAGTGCCGCATCGGTGCTGTCAGGCATCCAGATACCGCCAGACGGTAGCTCGATCTGCGCCTGCCCCAGCGTGACCAGGGTTTTCAAATCGGTGGAGAAGCCCGTTGCCGGACGCGCGCGACCGAAGTCGGCACCGATGTCATCGTAACGACCACCTTGGGCGATCGACTGGCCGACACCCGGCACGAACACCGCGAACACCACACCGGTATGGTAGTGATAGCCGCGCAGCTCACCGAGGTCGAAGTACAACGGTAGATCAGGGAAACGCGCCGACAGCCGCTCGGCGATTTCCAGCAAGTCATCCAGCGCGTCAATGACCGGTGCTGGCGCCTTGGCCAGACGATCACGGGCAGCGGTCAATACCTCACGGCCGCCGCACAGATTGACCAGCGCACGCAGCATGGCTGCCAGGTCCGCCGGCAGGTTTTCGGTCAAGGCAACGACCTCGTCGATGGCCTTGCGCTGCAATGCATCAAACAGCTGTTGCTCGACTTCACCGGACAAACCGGCCGCACGGGCCAGGCCACGGTAGATACCGACATGCCCCAGATCCATGTGCACGTCAGGCACATCTGCCAGTTTCAGCATAGCCAGCATCAGGCTGATGACTTCGACATCGCTGCTTGGACTGGCATCGCCGTACAACTCGGCCCCGAGCTGGATCGGACTGCGCGAGGAAGACAGCGCACGCGGCTGAGCGTGCAGGACGCTGCCGGCGTAGCACAAGCGGCTCGGGCCTTCACGGCGCAAGGTATGCGCATCGATGCGGGCGACCTGCGGTGTGATGTCCGCGCGGAAACCCATCTGCCGACCCGACTGCGGATCGACCACCTTGAAGGTGCGCAGATCCAGATCCTGGCCAGCGCCTGTGAGCAGTGATTCCAGGTATTCGATGTGTGGGGTGACGACGAACTCATAGCCCCAGCTCTGAAACAGATCCAACACCTGACGACGCGCCACTTCTATGCGCGCAGCTTCCGGCGGCAGTACTTCTTCGATGCCATCCGGCAGCAGCCAGCGGTCAACCGTTGCCATTACGCCTTTCCCCTATGATCCGGGCGGCCAACCCTTGGGCAAGCCTTGAGTGAAGCAGACAGCGTTGAGCCCGACGAACGTGTCCAGGGACCGATGATCCCGGAACGAGACGCGCCGCAGCTTTGCCAACACTGTCCTCGAAAAAACTGCCGCGCACGAAACACGCCACGGCCAATCAATCGTGTAGACGCAAAAAAGCCGGGAATTTCCCGGCTGCCGCATCATACACACGTTTTCGCGTGCGATCACCCCGCCGGACAGTTTTGCCGCCCGGCGGAGCTCTCAATTGCGGTTGACGATCACGGTTTGGCTTTATTCAGATAGCGGAAGAATTCGCTGCCTGGATCAAGCACCATCACGTCACTTTTGTTGGCAAAGCTTTCACGGTAGGCGCGCAGGCTGCGATAGAACGCATAGAACTCCTGGTCCTGACCGTAGGCCTTGGAATAGATCGCGGCGGCTTGTGCATCACCGTCACCACGGGCTTCCTCGGACTCGCGATACGCCTCAGCCAGCAGCACGCGGCGTTGACGATCAGCATCGGCACGAATGCCTTCTGCCAGCTCGTTACCCTTGGCGCGATGCTCGCGAGCCTCACGCTCACGCTCGGTGCTCATCCGCTCGAACACGCTGCGGTTCACTTCTTTCGGCAGGTCGATCGCCTTGACGCGAACGTCGATGACTTCGATGCCCAGTTCTTTCTCGGCCATCTTGTTCAGCGAGGCGGTGATGTCGGCCATCAGCGCATCACGCTCGCCCGACACCGCTTCGTGCAGGGTGCGCTTGCCGAACTGGTCACGCAGACCCGACTCAAGACGACGCGAGAGACGCTCGTCGGCGATCTGCTTCAAACCCGACGTTGCGGTGTAGAAACGCTCAGCGTCCTTCACGCGCCATTTGGCATAGGCATCGACCATGACGGCTTTCTTTTCCAGCGTCAGGAAACGCTGAGTCGGCGCATCGAGCGTCAACAGGCGGCCGTCGAACTTACGGACCTGGTTTACGTACGGAACCTTGACGTGCAGACCCGGCGGAACATCAGCCTGAACCACGCGACCGAATTGCAGCAGCACGGCGCGCTCGGTCTGAGCGACGATGTAGAAGCTGTTCCACGCCACAACGGCCAGTACGACACAGACAATCAGGGCAACCAGAGATTTATTGCTCATCAGCGAGTCTCCCTAGTGCGCGTGTCACGTTGCTGTTGCATGTCCGCGGCCCGAGAGCCCGGATCGACGACGGTGGTCGCAGCACCGCTCGCCGACGATGCCGAACCGTTACGACTGCTTTCGATCATTTTGTCCAACGGCAGGTAGAGCAGGTTGTTCTGACCTTTGTCACCGGTCACGAGCACCTTGCTGGTGTTGCTGAAGACTTCTTGCATGGTGTCCAGATACAGACGCTCGCGAGTAACCTCTGGCGCCTTGCGGTACTCGGCGACCAGTTTGGTAAAGCGATCCGCCTCACCCTTGGCACGGGAAACCACTTCGTCACGGTAACCGTTGGCATCTTCGACGATGCGCTGGGCCTGACCACGGGCTTCCGGAATCACACCGTTAGCATAGGTTTCGGCCTGGTTGCGCGAACGCTGCTCGTCTTCACGGGCACGGATCACGTCATCGAAAGCTTCCTGAACTTCACGCGGCGCAGCTGCGCTTTGTACGTTCACCTGGGTCACAGTGATACCGGTGCGATAGGTGTCGAGGAAACGCTGCAAGCGCTCCTTGATCTCGCTTGCCATCAATTCACGACCTTCGGTCAGCACCTGGTCCATGGCGGTCGAACCGACCACATGACGCAGTGCGCTTTCGGTTGCGTGTTGCAGGCTGACTTCAGGCTGATCGACGTTCAGCACGAAATCCTGCAGGTTGGTGATCTTGTACTGCACGGTCAACGGCACCTCGACGATGTTTTCGTCTTCGGTGAGCATCTGGCCCTGCTTGCTGTAGGCACGCTCGCGCGTCACGTTTTCGAGGTACTTGCGATCGAATGGCGGGAAATAAATGTTCAGACCCGATCCAACGGTTTCGTAATACTTGCCGAAACGCAGCACAACGGCTTGTTCTTGCTCATCGACCACATAGATCGCGTTGTAGAGCCAGATGGCGAGCAGCACGACCAGACCGATGCCGAGCAGGCCAAAACCGCCGCCCTTGCCCGATCCGCCGCCACTGCCGCCGCCATCACCACTGCGTTTCTTACCACCACCGAACAACCCATTCAGGCTTTCCTGCAGCTTTCGGAAGGCCTCGTCGAGATCTGGTGGCCCCTTGCGGTCGCCGCCCTTGCGCTTACCACCCCAAGGATCCTGATTATTCGAGTTGCCACCCGGCTCATTCCAAGCCATAGCGCTCTCCATCTGATAAAGCAAAGACGCGCCCGCGGCGCGCCGACCAATGCTACAGAATGCCTGTCAAAGCAGCACAACCGCTTTTTCAGGCTTTTATTGCAAAGTGTGTTGCTCGATGAATTCCAGCGGCTGCAGTCCTTCGCGACTCACCAGGCGATTGAATTCAACTCGGGGTAAACGTACAGCCAACAGGCTTTGACCTTCGTCGTCATGCTCTTCGCTCTGCACCGCCCCCAGCTGGAAAAACTGGGCGCGAAGCCGGGCGAAGCGTTGCGACAGACACAAAGTGCCGACAAACAGATCATGCCCCAACAGCTCGGCAACGGCTTGCTTGAGCAAGTCCAGGCCGCGACCATCACGAGCAGATACCCAGACCCGCTGCGGCTTGCCATCGGCATCGCGTTGAATCTGAGGCTCGACCCCCTCGAGCAAATCGAGTTTGTTATAGACCTCCAGCATCGGCAAGTCCTGGGCACCGATCTCGCCCAGCACCACCATCACCTGCTCGATCTGCTCCATGCGATCGGGCTCATGAGCGTCGATGACATGCAGCAGCAAGTCCGAGTTACTTGACTCTTCGAGCGTAGCCCGAAAGGCCTCGACCAGCTTGTGCGGGAGATGACGGATGAAGCCCACGGTGTCGGCCAGTACGATCGGCCCCAGGTCGTTGAGCTCAAGACGGCGCAACGTCGGGTCGAGCGTTGCAAACAACTGGTCAGCAGCGTAGACGTCGGAATCGGTCACCGCATTGAAGAGTGTCGATTTACCGGCGTTGGTATAGCCCACGATGGACACCGTGGGAATGTCGGCGCGTGAACGACCGCGACGAGCCTGGTCACGCTGACTGCGGACTTTTTCGAGACGGCCCTTGATCTGGCGCAGGCGAACCCGCAACAGGCGACGGTCCGTTTCCAGCTGGGTTTCACCCGGACCACGCAGGCCGATACCACCGCCCTGACGCTCAAGGTGAGTCCAGCCACGAACCAGACGCGTGCTCATGTGCTCAAGCTGGGCCAGCTCGACCTGCAACTTGCCTTCATGAGTGCGCGCCCGCTGGGCGAAGATGTCGAGAATCAGGCCCGTACGGTCAAGCACGCGACACTCGAAAACTCGTTCAAGGTTGCGTTCCTGACTGGGCGTAAGGACATGATTGAAAATGACGATATCCGATTTCTCGGCTTTGACCAGGTCCCTTAACTCTTCGACCTTGCCGCTGCCTACCAGATATTTGGCCGTTGGCCGATGCCGTGGCACGTTGATAAACGCGACGATATCGGCACCTGCCGAAAGAGCAAGCTCCCGGAACTCCTGCGGATCTTCGCGCGCCTCAGGGTCCTGACCATCCAAATGAACGAGGATTGCCCGCTCACCACCACCGTGGCGCTCAAAGAACAAAGCAGACTCCTATCAGGCGTTACCTGGCTCTGCGTCAGCCTGGTCGGATTCGGTTGCGCTAGGCAGACGAATAGGACGAACCGGAACGACGGTGGAGATGGCGTGCTTGTAAACCATTTGGCTGACAGTGTTCTTCAGCAAAATAACGAACTGGTCGAAGGACTCGATCGTGCCTTGCAGCTTGATACCGTTTACCAGATAGATCGAAACCCCAACCTTTTCTTTACGCAAAGTGTTCAGGTAAGGGTCTTGTAGCGAATGCCCTTTTGACATGTGCCGCACTCCTTTAAGGATCAATAGAATAAATTCGAAAACATTGGCTTGGGCCGTTACCCCCCAAGGATAGACGGCTATTGCAAGGACTCAGCTCAATATGGAGGCCGATCCCAGGTATTTCAAGGTGCGTGGCAGATTGTCGCAAGCCAGGCTGTCCAACCAGTGTAAATCTTCCCAGCTTCGCAACCAGGTGAACTGTCTCTTGGCCAATTGACGCGTGGCGATGATGCCGCGTTCCTGCATCTCGTCCCGGGTCAGTTTGCCGTCCAGATAATCCCAGACCTGGCGATACCCTACAGCTCTTATAGACGGTAAATTCGAGTGCAGGTCACCCCTCGAACGCAACGCCACAACTTCTTCAACGAATCCTTCATCAAGCATTTGCCTGAAACGCAGTGCGATCCGGTCATGCAATACCTTGCGATCCGTCGGTGCGATCGCGAGATTTGCGACAGTATAGGGCAATTGATGCCGCCCCGAACCGCCAGCTTGAGCACTTTGCGCACTTTGTTGCTCGCGATGTGCGGTCATGCTCATCCCGCTGACCCGATAGACTTCCAGCGCCCGAACCAGCCGCTGAGGATCATTGGGATGGATTCTGGCCGCCGACACCGGGTCGATACTCGCCAACTCATCGTGCAAGGCCTGCCAGCCACGACTGATCGCTTCGGCTTCCAGTTGCGCCCGGACCTCGGCATCGGCGGCCGGCATGTCTGCCAGGCCTTCCAATAGAGCCTTGAAATACAACATGGTGCCGCCCACCAGCAGGGGAATTTTTCCCCGGGCAGTGATTTCAGCCATGGCCTGCAGCGCGTCCGTACGAAAATCGGCAGCGGAATAACTCTGCGACGGATCGAGGATATCGATCAGGCGGTGCGGATACTTGTCCAGAAGCGCTTTTGAAGGCTTGGCGGTGCCGATGTCCATGCCCCGATAAACCAGCGCCGAATCGACGCTGATCAACTCGCAAGGCAGCACTTTGGTCAGTTCGATAGCCAGATCGGTCTTGCCAGCGGCGGTCGGCCCCATCAGGAAGATGGCCGGAGGAAGAGCACTCATCAGCGACCGCGCAGGAACAGTTTGTCGAGATCGTCCAGGCCCAGTTGGGTCCAGGTCGGCCGTCCATGGTTGCATTGACCGCTGCGTTCGGTGTTTTCCATGTCGCGTAGGAGGCCGTTCATTTCCGGAATTGCCAGACGCCGATTGGCACGGATCGCCCCGTGACAGGCCATGGTGCCGAGCAGTTCGTTCATGTGCGCCTGTACGCGGTCGCTGGTGCCGTACTCCATCAAGTCGGCCAGCACGTCGTGCACCAGGCGATTGGCTTCAGCCTGCTTGAGCAGCGCGGGAATCTGCCGAATTGCCAGACTCTCCGGGCCGAGACGTTGCAACTCGAAGCCCAACTGCTGGAACGTCGCCATGTGTTCTTCAGCGCAATCGGCTTCACGCTGACTGACCGCGATCGACTCAGGCACCAACAACGGCTGACCGCTGAGCCCTTCGCTGGCCATGGCGACCTTCAGGCGTTCGTACATGATCCGCTCGTGAGCGGCGTGCATGTCCACCAAGACCAAGCCGTGTGCGTTTTCCGCGAGGATATAAATGCCTTTGAGTTGCGCCAGTGCGTAGCCCAATGGCGGGACATCGCCCTGAGACTCGGGCAGGGCGACGCCCGTCGACGCCGGATTCGCCTGCGCGCCGGGCAATGGTGCGAAGAACTCACGATACGCGGCCTGCGCCTCGGCGATCGGCAGCATCGAGGAAGGACGGGGCGTGTACTGATACTGATAACCCGCCCCGCTCCCGCTCCCAGCGCCCGCCTCGGATGACGAATTCCAGGCAGAACCTTGCGGGGTTTCCAGCAGATTGTTTGCCAGCCGCATCTCGCCTTGCGGCCCAAACTCGCCCGCTTCCGGTCCGGTCGGACGCACCAGCGCCGTGACCGATGTCGTGCCGGCCAATTGATCTTCGGGACGCACGTCACCCAGTGCGCGGTGCAGCGTGCCGTACAGGAAATCGTGAACCATGCGCCCGTCACGAAAGCGCACTTCGTGCTTGGTCGGGTGCACGTTGACGTCGACGACAGCCGGGTCGACCTCAAAAAACAGCACGAACGTCGGATGACGCCCATTGAACAGCACATCGCGATAGGCCTGACGCACGGCGTGTGCAACCAGTTTGTCGCGAACGGCGCGGCCGTTGACGAAGAAATACTGAAGATCGGCCTGACTGCGCGAGAACGTCGGCAAGCCCACCCAGCCCCACAGTTTCAAGCCGTTGCGCTCGACTTCGATGGGCAGGGCCTGCTCAAGGAAGCCTGGGCCGCAGACCGCAGACACGCGACGCGCGCGGGCCACGTCATCACGGGCCTCGTGCAGGCTGAGAATCGTCTTGCCGTTATGCCGCAGATGGAAGGCAACGTCGAAACGCGCCAACGCCATGCGCTTGATCACTTCCTGCAGATGGTCGAATTCGGTTTTTTCGGCCTTGAGAAACTTGCGTCGTGCGGGTGTGTTGAAAAACAGGTCGCGCACTTCCACCGAGGTACCGACCGGATGTGCAGCAGGCTGAACGCGGGACGCCATGTCGCGGCCCTCGGTTTCAACCTGCCAGGCCTGGTCGGCATCGCGAGTGCGAGACGTCAGCGTCAGGCGTGCGACCGAACTGATCGACGCCAGCGCTTCGCCACGGAAGCCAAGGCTCATGACGCGCTCAAGGTCTTCGAGCTCACGGATCTTGCTGGTGGCGTGTCGCGCCAACGCCAGCGGCAGATCATCCGAAGAGATGCCACCACCGTCGTCGCGCACCCTCAGCAGCTTGATGCCCGCCTGCTCGACATCCACATCGATTCGCCGCGCACCGGAATCGAGGCTGTTTTCGAGTAGTTCCTTGATCACTGACGCGGGACGCTCAACAACCTCGCCTGCTGCAATCTGGTTGGCCAGGCGCGGGCTGAGCAATTGGATACGCGCCGCTTGAGCAGCCGGACTGTCGGCGTTTATACCCGCGTCAAAACCCTGTTCATCGAGCAATAGGTCGGTCATGGCTCACCCGCCAGGTCCGCGCTCGGGATCTTGAGTTGCTGGCCAATCTTCAACTGATCGGAGCTGAGTTTGTTGGCTGAGCGAAGGGCTTCCATGCTCATGTCGTAACGCACGGCAATCATGCTCAGCGACTCACCGGGCCGAACCGTGTGCTCACGAGCGCCCATGGCCAGCTTGCCGTTGTCACGCAGCCAGGCAATGTAAGTGCCTTGTGGCGGGTTTTGCTGGAAGAACTGCTTCACACCTGCAGTGATGGAACGCGCCAACGCCTGCTGATGGCTCGAACCTTCTAGCTTGTTGGCCTCGGCGGCATTGGAGATAAAGCCGGTTTCCACCAGAATAGACGGGATATCCGGCGACTTGAGCACCATGAAGCCCGCCTGCTCGACGCGCGACTTGTGCAGCGAAGTCACCCGTCCGATGTTGGTCAGGACCTTCTGACCCACATTAAGGCTGGAAGTCAACGAGGCGGTCATCGACAGATCGAGCAGTACGCCGGCCAGCATACGGTCCTTGTCATCCAGGCTCACAGCGCCCGCACCACCGATCAAGTCGGAACGGTTTTCGCTGTCGGCCAGCCAACGGGCGGTTTCCGAGGTAGCGCCTCGATCCGACAGGGCAAACACCGAAGCACCAAAGGCTGCCGACGAAGGCGCAGCGTCAGCGTGAATGGACACGAAGAGGTCCGCACCTTTGGCGCGGGCAATCTCGGTACGTTTACGCAATGGAATGAAGTAGTCGCCAGTACGTGTCAGCTCGGCGCGATAGCCCTTTTCAGCGTTGATCTGACGCTGCAGTTCTTTTGCGATCGACAGCACCACGTTCTTTTCTTTCTGCCCGCGACCGCCCGAGGCCCCCGGGTCCTCACCGCCGTGCCCGGCATCGACCACGACCACGATGTCACGTTTGCCGTTGGGTACCGGAGGCAGTTTGATTTCAGGCTTCGACGGGCTCACGGGGACCGCAGGTGTGGCGGGTGCCATGGTTGCAGGGGTGTCAGCGACGGTCGGCGGCGGATTGGCGTCGGCCGGGTTGTCGTACAGATCGACGACCAGACGGTTGCCGTATTGCTGGTTCGGCGCCAGCGTAAAACTTTTCGGCGTCACGGCTTTTTTCAGGTCGATGACCACCCGCAGGTCATCCGGCGTGCGTTGTGCAGAACGCATGCTGGTGATCGGCGTATTGGACGTCGGAATGTTCAACGAACCACCCAGCGTCGCACCGTTGATGTCGATGACCAGACGATCCGGAGATTGCAGGGTGAAGACGCTGTGCTGCACCGGGCCAGACAGGTCGAAGACCAGCCGGGTGTTATCCGGAGCACGCCATAAGCGGACACTTCGTACCTGTGTAGCGGCCAACGCGTCGACAGCCAATGTCGCCAGCAGCAGTCCTACCACAGTAACCAGCGCGCGCATGCGCATACCTAACCCCATATCTATTTGAATTCCAAAGCCAAAGCGGCACACCACTGCTCGCCGCGCGAGCTTTTCGGGCTCAGATTCAGCGCTCGACCTTCCGCGTGGGGCCTAATGGTAATGATCAGGTCAGGCTTTGGCAAAAAGCCTGCACCAAGATTGGGCCACTCGATCAGGCAAAGCGCGTCCCCTTCGAAGTAATCGCGTATGCCGAGGAATTCTAGCTCTTCTGGATCAACAAGTCGGTAGAGATCAAAGTGATACGCGCGATTCCTCCCAATTTCGTAAGGTTCTACAAGGGTAAATGTCGGGCTTTTGACCGCACCGACGTGGCCCAGGCCGCGTATGATCCCGCGCGACAGCGTCGTCTTGCCCGCCCCCAGATCGCCCTCTAGAAAAATAATCCCATTACTTTCAGTGACTTGGGCAATCCGTGCGCCAAAGTTCGTCATGGCTTCTTCACCCACCAGATGCAGGGTTAACTCAGACACGGTTGTTGCTCCTCCAGAAGCTGACGAATAACAGGAATCAGATCAGCGGCAGCCATTCCCCGGCCGCTTGCTCCGCATTTTTCTCCGGCCAGTGCGTGCAGCCACACCCCAAGGCAGGCGGCATCGAACGCGGGCATCTTTTGCGCTATCAGGGCGCCGATCACTCCGGCCAGTACATCACCCAACCCGCCAGTCGCCATTGCTGGATGCCCGTGATCGGCCAGCGCCAGATGCTTCTCTGGACTGGCAATCAGGCTGCCGCTGCCTTTGAGTACGCAGACGGCGTTGTACTTTTTGGCGAGCGCCAAGGCAGACGCGGGGCGATCGGCCTGAATCTCCTGCGTGCTGACACCCAGCAGACGGGCAGCCTCCCCGGGATGCGGCGTGATCACGCAACCTTTTGGCAGGCTCACGAAACCGGCGGCAAGTTGATTCAATGCATCGGCGTCCCAGACTTGCGGGCGATCAGCGTTGGCGACGGCAGACAGCAAACTGCGCCCCCAGCTGTGCTGCCCAAGACCCGGTCCAACCACCAGAACGCTGGCGGGTTCGATCAACCCCATCAACTGATTAGCCGAATGAATGCCCGCGCTCATGACTTCGGGAAAACGTGTCAGGGCCGCCGAAATATGCTCAGGGCGCGTCGCCAACGTCACCATTCCCGCGCCGCAACGCAGCGTGCTCTCGGTGGACAAGAGCGCTGCGCCTCCGAACCCCAGGTCGCCGCCAACCACCAACACTCGGCCAAACATGCCTTTATGGGCCGTGCGCGGGCGAGGTGCCAGCCTGGGCAGATTGAATGTATCCAGGCGTTTAATGCTGACCGGGGTCTGGGCCACGATCGCGGCATCGGCCTGCAGCTCGTCGAACACCAGTTCACCGACCCGATCGGGGGCGTCGCCGGTGAACAGGCCAATCTTCAGGCCTATGAATGTCACCGTGAGGTCAGCACGAACGGCCAGCCCCAGGGTGCGTCCGGTGTTCGCGCACAGGCCCGAAGGGATATCGACGGCCATCACCGGCAGGCCGCTGTCGTTGATGCACTGAATGGCGCTGGCATAGGGTTCACGGACATCGCCGTTGAGGCCGGTGCCCAGCAACGCATCGACAACGATGCCGACCAGCGGTTGCTGCTCCCATGGAAGCACATTGACGCCCGCGCTTTGGGCTTCTTTGCAGGCAGACGCTGCATCGCCGCTCAGGGCAGAAGCGTCACCCACGGCGAGTACCGAGACCTGCCACCCCGCACGCTGCGCCAGAGCAGCGATCAGATAGCCGTCGCCCGCATTATTGCCGCGCCCCGCCAGCACGGTCAGTTGCCGTGCTTCAGGCCAGCGCCGACGCAACGCTCGCCACGCGGCATGAGCCGCGCGCTGCATCAAATCGAAGCCAGGCGTGCCCGCTGCAATCAGGCGTGCGTCGAGGTCACGCACTTGCGCGGCGCTATACAGCGCGTCGGGTAAAGGGGGTTTGCTGTGCAACATGCGTCTTTGAGCTCCGATGTCTGGCAGAATTATACGCACCTGCGCTCCGGTGTCCTCTTTGCAATGTCCGCGATTACAGTAGATCCATCCAAACACTCTGTGCCCATGACGGCTGCGGGGTTGAACGAGCTTGCCCAATCGATCAAGGACTGGGGGCGCGAGCTCGGGTTCCAGCAAGTCGGCATCTCGGGGCTGGATCTGGCGGAGCATGAGCAGCATCTGGAGCGCTGGCTCGAAGCCGGTTATCACGGCGAGATGGACTATATGGCAGCCCATGGCAGCAAACGTTCGCATCCGGATGAATTGGTGCCGGGAACGTTACGTGTTGTGTCGTTGCGCATGGACTATCTGCCCGGCGACACACACATGGCCCAACGGCTGGCCGAACCCGAGAAAGCCTACGTGTCGCGTTATGCGCTGGGCCGCGACTACCACAAGCTGATCCGCAAACGCGTGCAACAACTGGCAGAGCGCGTCCAGCAGGCCATCGGGCCATTCGGTTTCCGAGCCTTTGTCGACAGCGCGCCGGTCCTTGAAAAAGCCATTGCCGAGCAGGCCGGATTGGGCTGGATCGGCAAGAACACGCTGGTGCTCAACCGTAAGGCGGGCAGCTATTTTTTCCTCAGCGAACTGTTCGTCGATCTGCCGCTGCCGGTAGACGAACCTCACGCGACCGAGCACTGCGGGCGCTGTACCGCGTGCCTGGAGATCTGCCCGACCAACGCATTCGCAGGCCCCTATGTGCTGGATGCGCGCAAATGCATCTCGTACCTGACCATCGAGCTGAAGACTGCTATTCCCGAAGCGCTACGCTCGATGATCGGCAACCGGGTGTTCGGCTGCGACGATTGCCAGATCGTCTGCCCGTGGAACCGATTTGCCCGCCCGACTGACCAGAACGACTTCATACCACGCCACGGCCTTGATAACGCCGAACTGGCGACGTTGTTTTTGTGGGATGAAACGACCTTTTTGAGCAACACCGAAGGCTCACCGCTGCGCCGTGCCGGATATGAACGCTGGTTGAGGAATCTGGCAGTAGGCCTGGGCAATGCGCCGTCGAGCATTCCGGTAATCGAAGCCTTGAAGGCAAGACTCGATCATCCCTCGGAGATGGTGCGTGAGCATGTGGAATGGGCGTTGCGCCAGCATGAGATGAGAAGCGCGATTATCTGATTAGCGCCAAAGCCACCTGTAGGACCGAATTCATTCGCGAAAGGTATGTCAGGCGACAAATCTGCAACGCCCTTGTAGGCGCATCGCGAATGAACTCGCTCCCACACGTAAAAAACCAACCAGTTTTAATGCCCATCCTTGTAAACGAACTTGGGCATTTCCCAGCGATATTTGATTGCCAGCAAGCGCAGCAGCAAACCGCCGAACAGCGTGATCAGTGTGCCCTGTTCAATCGGCAGTCCCGCCCACTGACACAGCAGAAAGCACCACGCCGCCGCGAACGACACACTGGCGTAAAGCTCGCGACGGAAGATCAGCGGGATGTCGTTGCAGAAGATGTCCCGCAAAATCCCGCCGAACACCCCGGTGATCACGCCACTGACCGCTGCGACCATCATGCTCAATCCCATGTCCAGCGCCGTCATGCAGCCGATGACCGTGAAGGCGACCAGCCCGAGGGCGTCGAGCACCAGAAACAGTGAGCGCAGGTGCCGCATCAGCGGGGCGATAAAAATCGTCACCAACGCTGCGACGCTGGTGAGTATCAGGTATTCAGGGTGTTTGACCCACGTCAGCGGGTAGTGCCCCAACAGGACGTCGCGTACCGAACCGCCACCGAGCGCCGTGATGCAGGCAATCAGCACCACGCCAAACCAGTCCATGCCGCGACGCCCGGCAGACAGCGCGCCTGTCATGGCCTCGGCAGTGATGGCGATCAGATAGAGCATCAACAACATGGCGGCAGTCCCTGCGAAAAAGGAGCGCAGTCTAACCACTGGGCCGGAGCACCAAAAGAGGGCGCACCATCAAGCCCTCTTCACTCAACGCTTTAGACCTTGATGAAGTGCTCGCGGTAAAAACGCAGCTCGGCGATGGATTCGCGGATGTCGTCCAGCGCCAGGTGCGTACTGCCTTTTTTGAATTTCAGCTCAGGCGACCAGCGCGCGGCCAGCTCCTTGAGCGTGGAGACGTCCAGATTGCGGTAGTGGAAGTAGTTTTCCAGCGTCGGCATGCGCTTATAAAGGAAGCGACGATCCTGGCAGATGCTGTTGCCGCAGATGGGCGAGCTGCGCTCAGGCACCCATTGCTTGATGAACTCCAACGTCATGGCTTCCGCCTCAGCCGTGGAGATCTTGCTCTCGCGCACGCGCTGGGTCAGGCCCGAACCACCGTGCTGACGGGTGTTCCACTCGTCCATACCGGCCAACAGCTCATCGCTCTGATGCACGGCGATGACCGGCCCCTCGGCCAGCGTATTGAGCTCGCTGTCGGTGATGATGGTCGCCATTTCGATGATGACGTCGTTATCGGGGTCCAGACCGGTCATTTCCAGGTCGATCCAGATCAGGTTCTGCTTGCTCTGCATATGTTGGCTCCTCAACTTAGGCGCGCAGTTTAGCTCAGGCGGGCATGCTAAACTCCCCCCGCTTTAACCTTCAGCTGCTTTATCCAATGGAACACTGAGCACCCATGGCCAAACGCCAACTCAACCGTCGCCAGAACTGGCGCATCGAAAAGATTCAGGGCGAGCGCGCCGCGCGTGCCGCCAAACGAGAATCGCAAGCCTTGGAAACCCTGGAAGGCGGCGATCTGGGCCCGGAGCAAACGGGACTTGTGATCGCGCATTTCGGCGTACAGGTGGAAGTCGAAGCGCAGGAAGGAGAACTGAGCGGTCAGGTGTTCCGTTGCCACTTGCGCGCCAACCTGCCCACCCTGGTCACAGGCGACAAGGTCGTCTGGCGAGCGGGGAATCAAGGTATCGGCGTGATCGTCGCGCAACTGCCCCGCACGACCGAACTGTGCCGTCCAGACTCCCGTGGCCAGCTCAAACCGGTCGCGTCGAACGTGGACCTGATCGTCATCGTGTTCGCGCCCATGCCCGAGCCTCACGCCAACCTGATCGACCGTTACCTGGTGGCCGCCGAACACGCAGGCATTCGTCCGCTGTTGCTGCTGAACAAGTTCGACCTCATCGACGATCAGAACGCCCCGGCGCTGAACGCTTTGCTGGAGGTCTACCGCACGCTCGGTTATCCGGTGCTGGAGGTCTCGGCCCACCACGGAAACGGCATGCAGAACCTGCAGGACCAACTGGACGGCCACATCAGCGTCTTCGTCGGGCAATCCGGCGTGGGTAAATCCTCGCTGGTGAACAGCCTGCTGCCCGAAGTCGGCACCCGTGTCGGACCGTTGTCGGAGTATTCCGGTCAGGGCACGCACACCACGACCACCGCCCGCCTGTTCCACTTCCCGCGCGGTGGCGATCTGATCGACTCACCGGGGATTCGCGAATTCGGCCTGGGTCACGTGAGTCGTGCAGACGTCGAAGCGGGCTTCATCGAATTCAACGACCTGCTCGGCCGATGCCGCTTCCGCGACTGCAAACATGACCGCGAACCGGGTTGCGCGCTGCTCAAGGGCCTTGAAGACGGCCGCGTGCAGCAACAGCGGATGAACAGCTACCGGTCGATCATTGCGAGCTTGACGGGTAACAGTTACTGATCGCCGCCAACGTGTAGGAGCGCGCTTGCCCGCGGTGGCGGTCCATCAGACTCCATCGCGACGCCTGACTTGACGCGTCGCGAGCAAGCCCACTCCTGCACGCTGACGCGCTTGGTCGGAAAACCCCACAGTCCGTGCACACAAAAACGCCGCGATCATCGCGGCGTTTTTGTGTGCACGGGTTATTTCCGCAGTGCGGCCATCGCGAATGAATTCGCTCCCACAGGAAAAATGCATTCCCACTGTGGGAGCGAATTCATTCGCGAGAGACCCGCCCGGACGACCACGGTCCCACGGTCAGTTCTTGGTCTCGTCGATCTTCAGTTGGCCTTGATCGAAGATGTTGAGCTTCTGCCGGATCTCATGGGGCTGGGCGTAAGCCTGTGGATCGACCGCTGGCGTGGCGGTCGACGCGCCGGGCTTGCCGGCCGGGGCGGTCGGCGACGTCGGCGCAGGTGCAGCGTCCGTTCTCGGCGCTTCACCGGCGTTCTGAGCGTCTTCGATGCGTGCCTGAGCCTTTTTGGTCAGCACGACGATGTCGATACGGCGGTTGATCGGATTTTCAGGGTGCTCCTTGTCGTACAGCGACGACGAGGCGTAGCCCACGACACGTGCAACCTGCGCATCCGGGTATCCACCGGCGGTCAATGCCCGGCGAGCCGCGTTGGCGCGGTTGGCCGACAATTCCCAGTTACCGAAGCCATTGTTGCCCACATACGGCGTCGCGTCGGTATGACCGCTGATGCTGACTTTGTTCGGCACTGCCTTGATGGTGTCAGCCATGGCCAGCAGGATGTCTTCGAAATAAGGCTTCAGACGCGCGCTGCCGATGTCGAACATTGGCCGGTTCTCGGCATCCATGATCTGGATGCGCAGGCCGTCCTGGGTGATCTCGAACAGAATCTGGTCCTTGAACTTGGCCAGTTGCGGGTTCTCGTTGATCTTGGTCTGGAGCTCCTGCAGCAGCATTTCCAGGCGTTCCTGCTCGACCTGCTCAGCGGCGGCATCCTGCTTGTCGGCATCGACAGGCACTTTGTCCGGCGCGGGCGTGCTCTTCACCTCAGGGTTGAGCGTCTGGTCAGGCGACATCTCGGGCGAACCGCCCAGGTCGATGACGTAAGGCGAGCCGCTGTCGGAAAAACCGACCGGGTCCTTGAAGTAACCGGCAATGGCGATCAACTGCTCAGGCGTGGCCGAGGACATCAGCCACAGCACGAGGAAGAACGCCATCATTGCCGTCGCGAAGTCGGCAAACGCGATTTTCCAGGCGCCGCCGTGGTGCCCTCCGCCAAAGCGCTTGATGCGCTTGACTATGATTGGCTGATTATTTTCCATGGATCAACGACCGCGGACAGCTTGTTCCAGCTCGCTGAAGCTGGGGCGGTGCGCCGGATACAGAACCTTGCGACCGAACTCGACCGCCAGTGAAGGCGGCACGCCCGAAGCCGAAGCCACGAGCGAGGCCTTGATGGCTTCGAACACGTTCATTTCTTCCTTGGCGTCGTGCGCCAGGGAGGTGGCCAGCGGGCCGAAGAAACCGTAAGCCGCAAGAATACCGAAGAAGGTACCCACGAGCGCTGCACCAACGTGCATCCCGATCGCAGCCTTGTCACCGGAACCCAAGGACGCCATGGTTACCACGATACCGAGTACCGCCGCGACGATACCGAAACCGGGCATACCGTCGGCCACGCCGGTCACCGCATGGGACGGGTGCTCCAGCTCTTCCTTCATGCTCAACAGCTCCATGTCGAACAGGCCTTCCAGCTCGTGAGGGGCCATGTTGCCGGACGACATGATGCGCAAGTAGTCGCAAATGAACGCGATCATCTTGGTGTCTTTGAGGATGCTCGGGTACTTGGCGAAGATCGGGCTGTTTTCCGGCTCTTCAATATCGCCTTCAATCGCCATCATGCCTTCACGACGGCTCTTGTTGAGGATCTCGTAGATCAGGCCCAACACCTCAAGGTAAAAGGCGTGAGTGAAACGCGAACTGAACATCTTCAAGGATTTCTTGATGACGTGCATGGTCATGTAGCCCGGGTTCGCCTGCAAAAATGCGCCGAACGCAGCACCGCCGATGATCAGGACCTCGAAAGGCTGGATCAACGCAGCGATCTGACCGTGGGAAAGTACGTAGCCGCCGAGGACGCTCGCGAAAACGACGATGATGCCGATGATTTTTGCCATAGATAAAGAATACTTACTGAGTCGGGTTCATGGTCATTGTGCGAGAAGCGTTCAAAACTCTTGTTCTACTTATCGGCATGAGTGCGCCAGACTATAGTCAAATCACGTTAAAAACCTGTCTGGCGTCTGGCTCGGGCATACCCGCGCGAAGGCCAGCATGATGCCATCATTCGACGCCGATCAAAACCTCCCAGCCGTATGGGCCTTGTGAATGCAATCAGATAAAGCCTCATCGCTCCCCGTTCCGCAGACACTCGACACCTGGGTCAAACAACTGGACAGCATTGCCTTGCCTGTCCCGGCAATCGCGCATGCGAAGGTCAACGCGGCGCTGAATGACAGCCGCCGCTCGCTTCGGGACATCGCCGAATTGATGCAGGACAGCCCTGCGCTGGTGCTGAGCGTGCTGCGCGAGGCCAATGTCCACGGCAGTGACCTGGCTGAGCCGGCCGAAAGCCTTGAGGTCGCACTGAACCGACTGGGACTGGCCCGAACGGCCACCCTGCTCACTCGCCTGCCCAGCGTCGCATTGCAGGACATCCCTGTCGCGCTGCGCCAGCTTCAAATGATCAGCCAGCACGCCACTCAACAGGCTTATGGCTTGTTCGCCAACCAGCTGGCGCGTCTCTGGCAGGACATTCACCTGGGCAGCCTGCTGTTTCTCGCGCCGTTGTGGCCAATGGCGCTGGCGCACCCCAAGTTGCTGGAAGAGTGGGAGCTGCGGGTCATTCATAAAGGAGAGTCGGCGCGGAGTGTCGAAAAGTCCTTGTTTGGTGTTCGTTTGTTATGCCTGTGCCAGGCGCTGGCCGAGCACTGGCGACTGCCGATCTGGGTGACGCAGGGCTATCAGTTGCTGATCCGCGAACAGCGCAACCTGGTGAAGGTGTTGCGCATCGCTCACGAAAACGAAGATCCCCTTAAACAGCAGCAATCCCTGGACGCCGATTTGCCGTTGCAGCGCTGGCTCAACCAACCCGCCAACACCATCCTGCTGGCAAACGGTCTGGCGTTATCGGCGCAACAGGCCTGGGACACGCCACACAACCTGCGCTGGCAGTTGCTGACAAGCCTTTACCGGCAACAACCCTTGATGGAGTTGCAGCAGCAGGTGCACCAGAATGCCGCCGCCAGCGCGCGCCAACACGCGGCGCCGGGCGTCTGGCATCCGGCCGAAGCCTTGCTCTGGCCATGGGACGCGCGCCGGGTGCATAAAGGCTTGCTACCCGCGCCGCCCCCTTCCGCCGAGGCTTTGCAGCTCTGGCGCAAGCACTGCGGCGACCTGATCAGGGAGCCGAGCGCATTCACCAACGCCATGCATCTGACCACCTGCGCACGTGATGCCTTGCTGGCCTCGGGCATGCAGCGTGCAGTGCTGCTAATGATCGACCGCAAAAGCGACAGCTTGCGCGTGCATCAGATTGCGGGGGTGGATAAATCCGCAGCGGCCCTGCTGATTCCTTATAAAGACAGCACCGTGCTGCAGCGATTACTGGCCCAAGCGACGCAGTTGCGCCTGACACCTGCCAACAACGCTCAATTCTCGGCCCTGCTGCCACCTCAACTGCGCAACCTGTTCACGGGGGAAAACCTGCTGATTCGTTCACTGGCGAGCAATGGCCGCGTGGTGATGCTGATCGTTGCAGACCAGGGCGGCGGTCCGTTCTCGGAAGTCACCGTCCAGGCCTTTGGTAAAACAGGCCAATGCATAGAGAAAGCGCTGACGACCTTTAGCCATCGCAATGCCTGACGGCTGAGCTACAATTCGCCTCTTTTTCGTGATCTGGAGACCCACATGTCTGCCTTCTCAAGCTTGCCGCTGGTGATCGAGCCCGCAGAACTGCAGGCACGCCTCGGCGCTTCAGACCTGATTCTGGTTGATCTGACCAGCGCACCTCGTTATGAGGCCGGTCACATTCCGGGCGCACGGTTCGTTGACCCCAAGCGTACGCAACTGGGTCAACCTCCAGCTCCGGGCCTGCTGCCGACCAAGGCACAGCTGGAAGCCCTGTTCGGTGAGTTGGGGCACAACCCTGATGCGGTCTACGTGGTCTACGACGACGAAGGCGGCGGTTGGGCCGGTCGGTTCATCTGGCTGCTGGACGTGATCGGGCATTCGAAATATCACTATCTGGACGGCGGCCTGCTGTCTTGGCAAGCCGAAGGCCTGCCATTGTCCACCGACGTACCGGCACCGGTTGGCGGTCCCGTCCCGCTGACGCTCCACGACGAACCCACCGCCAACCGTGAATACCTGCAAAGCCGCCTGGGCGCCGCTGATCTCGCGATCTGGGACGCGCGCGGTCCGACCGAGTATTCAGGGGAGAAAGTGGTGGCGGCCAAAGGTGGACACATCCCCGGCGCCGTCAACTTTGAATGGACCGCGGGCATGGATCAGGCGCGCAACTTGCGCATCCGCAAAGACATGCCGCAGATTCTGGAAAGCCTGGGCATCACGCCGGACAAAGAAGTCATCACCCATTGCCAGACCCACCACCGTTCCGGCTTCACCTATCTGGTGGCCAAGGCCCTGGGTTACCCACGAATCAAAGGCTATGCCGGCTCGTGGGGCGAATGGGGCAACCACCCGGATACGCCGATCGAGAAATAACCGGGCACTCCCGCTGCCCCACTGGTTTCACCTGTCGAAAAGCCCTTTTTGAACGTTTTAGGAATCTTGATGAAACAGCGTCTGTTTATTCTTTTCCAATACCTGCTTCCCCACCATCTGCTGTCACGCCTGGCCGGCTGCGTTGCCGAATGCCGCGTGCGCTGGTTCAAGAACGCATTCACGCAGTGGTTCGTGCGCCGTTATCAGGTCGACATGTCGCAGGCACTGGTCGAAGACTTCACCGCGTACCCGCACTTCAACGACTTCTTCACCCGCGCCTTGAAACCGGGTGCGCGTCCGCTGGACGAAACGCCCGGTGCGATTCTCTGCCCTGCCGACGGCGCGGTCAGCCAGTTGGGTCCGATTGAGCACGGTCGTATCTTCCAGGCCAAAGGCCACAGCTACAGCGCACTGGAACTGCTGGGCGGCGATGCCCGCCTGTCAGCGCCATTCATGGGCGGCGAATTCGCGACCGTGTACCTGTCGCCGAAGGACTACCACCGCGTCCACATGCCACTGGCAGGCACGCTGCGCGAGATGGTGTACGTCCCGGGTCGCCTGTTCTCGGTGAACCAGACGACCGCCGAAAACGTTCCCGAACTGTTTGCACGCAACGAGCGCGTGGTCTGCCTGTTCGACACCGAGCGCGGCCCGATGGCCGTGGTTCTGGTCGGCGCGATGATCGTTGCGTCCATCGAAACCGTGTGGGCCGGCCTCGTCACACCCCCGAAACGCGAGCTGAAAACGTTCCGCTACGACGAGGCCGCGCGGGCTCCGATCCATCTGGAGAAGGGCGCAGAGCTGGGCCGCTTCAAGCTGGGCTCGACCGCCATCGTGCTGTTCGGGCCAAACCAGGTGAAGTGGGCGGAGCATCTGGCGGCAGGTTCGCCTGTGCAAATGGGTCAATTGCTGGCGGCGCCGGTCCAGGCCTGATTATTGCCTGTTATATTCTGAAACGGTTTTCTGGCGCGCCTGCAAAGTCTTGCAGGCCGTCGCTGGCCGCCTCACCCCTGATGTATCAAGACTGATACGGTGTCACTTTGATATTAAAGGCTGCGATCAAGAACTGATGCTGCTAAAGTCGTCCATCGGTGTTGTAGGAAACTTCGCTTTCAATTGACGTACACTCGCTCGTTTCGCTTGACCGCGTGCCGCTGCACCGCAGTGTCCACCAAGCCGTCCGAGCCAGTAGTTGTTGGGGTTTGCCTGTCACATGAGTAATTTAAGTCTCCCACTGTTGTTGCGCGCACCTGTGCCGACGCAGTCGAGCCTGTCGTTCTGTGACGCGACGCCCAAAGACCTGAAGCGCTGGATCTCCACGCTCCCCAAAGCCAACCTCGGCGAAATGGCCCGCCAGCTTTACCAGGGCCTGGGTGAACTCAACCAACTCCTCACGCCCAGCGAAAACCGCCTGCAACTGCTTGAGCTGCTGCGCCCGGAAGTGTCTTTCGTGTGCAAGCACCTGGAGCGGCATTTCCTCAATCAGTCGGTGGTCCTGGAAGAGCGCCCGCGCAAAGTTGCCAACCTGTGCCAGGCCCTGCAAAACCATCTTGCCATTGGCTATAAACAGATCATCGCGCGCGTCGCTCCACGGCTCACCAGGGATCGCACCACGCTTTTGACCACCGCCCTGCAACGGGCGCTGCATTGCCTGAACGGCCCGCTGATTCGCGCCAATCAGCTTTATTGCCCGGTACAGGATGGTTTGTGGCTGGAGCTTCACCAGATCTACCAGATCGCCCGTCAAAACCAGCTGCATCACATTCCTGTCGCCGACAACCAGGCGCATCACACGCGTACGCTGACGGTAGAACAGACCTACCTCGTTGCCCTGTTGATGGGTTGCTCACGCTGCAATCAGATGCGTCAGCACAACATCGGCAAGCTGGCCGACGCGCTGGACGCCTGGAGCGCGATGGTGACATTGCAGCAACCGCTGGACGAGACCAGCCTGTACGCGGTATCCCCCAGCACGGACACCGCGCCGCGCTACACCTCGCTGTATGCCGAGGACCAGCGCGCCAGTTTGCTGGGTATCAACCCGCAAGCCCTGTCCGCCGCGCTGAACCGCTACATGGAACTGCCGATCGAACAGCGCTCGCAGTCGTACCTGCACGTGCCACCCGGTCTGTCGATTGACGTGTTGCAACACCTCGCGGCGGCCTGGGGCGACGTGTCGGAGCGCGCCTTTCAACGCACGCCCGGCCAAGGCACGCTGACCGTCTGCGTCGGCATGAGCGCCCTGCACTATTTTGTCGGCGGCCAGAAATGCTTCAGCGACTTGCTGTTGGTGCCCGCGACGACGGTGAGCAGGGTTGCCGAGTACACGTTGCAGCCACTGGAACCGACTCGTCATGACCCATGGGCGCAAGCCATGGACGTGCAACGCAGCGGCAGCTCAAACAGCATGCTGCCGTTTGAAGAAATCGAATATCAGGGCAGCGAGTCCGAAGCAGCCGCAGCGGCTGACGGCCAGAAGAGCTTTCCCACCTACGCACTGCACATCGTCAATCACAGCCCCGGCGGCTACTGCCTGGCCTGGCCGAAAGACGTACCGGACCAGTTGCAGGCCGGAGAAATGATCGGGATTCAGGACCACGGCCACGGCTGGAGTATTGCCGTCGTGCGCTGGGTGCGTCAGGTGCGAAGCGGCGGAACGCAGATGGGCGTCGAGTTGATTGCCCCCTTTGCACAGGCCTGCGGCATGCAATTGCTGCGTGCCGAGCAAAGCAGTCAATACTTGCGCGCCCTGCTGCTACCCGAGGTCCGTGCGATTGATGTGCCGGCCACCGTGATCGCCCCCCGCTTGCCGTTTGAAGACGGCAGCAAGGTGATGATCAACACCAGCGGCGATGAACGTCGCGCCAGCCTGAGCAATCGCCGCGCGACGACAGGCAGCTACAACCAATTCGAATATGAAGTGCTGGAAGGGCCGAAAAAGAGCGCGCCGGAAGCGGGGCCGGAGCAGGAATTCGATTCGTTGTGGACCGTGCTGTAATTCTGCACTCGCTCTCAGCTCTGTGAAGTGAGCTTGCTCGCGATTCGATAGATCCATCGCCACCGTGGCACCTGATCTGACGCCATCGCGAGCAAGCTCACGCCTACAGGGAGGAATGAGCACCCAACAGTGGGGTTAAGCGCCCCGCCCTTCCCGGTCGCGGAAACCCAGCAGATAGAGCACGCCATCCAGCCCCAGCGTCGATATCGCCTGCTTGGCCGACTGTTTAACAAGTGGTTTGGCTCGGAACGCAACGCCCAGCCCGGCTATCGCCAGCATCGGCAGGTCGTTCGCGCCGTCGCCGACCGCAATCGTCTGCTCCAGACTCAAGCCTTCCTTGCTGGCCAGCTCCCGCAGCAGATCGGCCTTGCGCTGAGCATCGACGATGGGCTCGACCGCGACGCCCGTGCATTTGCCATCGACCACTTCCAGCTCGTTAGCGAAGATGTAGTCGATACCCAGCTTGGCTTGCAGCTGACGGGCGAAGTAGGTGAAACCTCCCGACAGAATCGCGGTTTTGTAACCCAGGCGCTTGAGCTCGGCGAACAGGGTTTCGGCACCTTCGGTCAGCCGCAATGACGCGCCGATCTGGTCAAGAACCTTGATATCCAGGCCTTTGAGCAACGCCAGACGCTCTTTAAAGCTGGCGCGGAAATCCAGCTCACCGCGCATGGCGCGCTCGGTGATTTCTGACACACGGTCGCCAACCCCATGGGCCTTGGCCAGTTCGTCGATCACTTCGGCCTCGATCAGTGTCGAGTCCATGTCGAACACCGCCAGACGGCGATTTCGACGAAACAGTGAATCCTGCTGAAACGCGATATCGACGTTCAATTCCTGTGCGACGTGCAGAAATTCGGCGCGCATGTGCTGAGCGTCGGCAGGCTCGCCGCGCACGGAAAACTCGATGCAGCCCTTGCCCTTGCCGCTCGGCATGTCCAGCGGCATACGGCCGGAGAGACGATCGATGCGGTCAATGTTCAGCCCGTACTTTGCGGTGATCGAGCTGACCGTCTGCAATTGCTCGGCAGTGACCTTGCGGGTCAGCAGCGTGACGATGTGCCGGTCCTTGCCCTGATCGTCGACCCAATGCTGGTAGTCGTCTTCGCTGACGTGGGTAAACAGGACCTGCTGCCCCAACTCGTCTGCCTTTGCCTGGACCCGATCCAGTACCGTCGCACCGCTTTCGGTGTCCGGAATCACGACCAGAATGCCGAACGACAGCGTGTCATGGATCACGGCCTGACCAATATCCAGAACATCGACGCCACCGTCGGCCAGCACGCCAGTGATGGCCGCGGTGAGACCCGGACGGTCTTCACCGGTGATGTTTATCAGGACAATTTCGCGCAAGGCGCACCCCCGCAGTGGAAAAAAACCGCATTCTACTCACTTTCAGTGACCGCCGGGCACAGTGAGCGCTTTGCCGCTACTGGGTCGCTCGCTATACTGCGCCCCAACTTCTTCCAAGAGAGCCGTGCTCAGTGAACCGGCCCACGCCAGTAAAAACCGATAACTTCTTCTTGCTGATCTTCCGGGCATTGCGTCACCGACGTGTTCCGATTGCTTTGCGTATCGCCAGCCACAACGTGATCCTCGTCGCGCTGGCGCTGGTGATCTACGCCTGCGTCATGGGTTTGCAGTTCAAGCAAGCCATGCATGAACAGGCGGACGCGCTGGGACAGGCCCTGACCACGCAAACCGCGACCTCCGCCACGGAGCTGCTGGTGTCCAACGACATCCTCAGCCTCAACGTGTTGCTGGGCAACCTCGTGAAGAATCCGCTGGTCGCTCACGCCGCCATTTACAGCGTCGACAACCGTATTCTCGCGGAAGCCGGTCAGCGCCCAAAAAACGGGCTTCTGGGTGAGGCCGAAGGTCTTTACGAGATCAAGGTCACCTTCCAGGACGTCGTCGCCGGCACGCTTCGTATCAGCCTGGACATGAGCCAGTTCCAGCAGCCGTTGACCATCAGCCTTCAAAGCATGGGGATTCTTGCCGGAATTCTGCTCGCGCTTGCACTGGCCTTGAGCCTGCGCCTGGGGCGGCATATTTCGACCCCCATGCTGCAACTGCGCATGTGGCTGCGTTACATCGACCCGTACACCCCGGCGACCGACCGTCAGGACGAGATCGGCGACCTGGCGCGCCAGCTCAAGGCGTCCTACGCGCCGCCTGAGCCGGAACCTGCCCCGGTTCCGGAGCCTGAGCCCGTCGACGAAGACGACGACGCTTCGCCCGAGTTCGACGCCAGCGACCTGAACGACCCGGAATTCGACGACGCGCCCAAGCCGCGCGCCACGGCGATCCCTGCCCGCCGGATCATGGCCGAGGAAGATGAGGAGGACGAAGAAGACCCGTTCGCCGACCTTCGTGACAGCTCGCCCGCCGCCCAGAAGCCTGCTCCACGCCCTGTGCTGCCTGTCGTGCCGTCCCAGCCGCAATACAGCGCGGTGCTGGCCGTCCAGCTGGGCTCGCAAGAACAACTTCGTCGCCTGCCCCGCGCCCGGCTGACCGAGCTGCTGGAGCGTTACCGCGACTGCATCGATCAGGCTGCATCGCTCTACGACAGCGAACTGCACACGCTGAACGACGGCAGCTCCTTGATGGTTTTCAGCACCCAGGACAGCGGCGACGATTACCTGACCAACGCGATTTGCTGCGGTGAGCTGTTGCGCGCCCTCAGCCACGCGCTGCAGATCGAGGTCGCGGACAGTGGCATCACGCTGCAATTGCAGCTGGGTCTGACACTGGGTGAAGGCCTGCACGGCATGAACCAGATCGACCTGCTGCTGACCGAAACGGCACAGGACGCGCTGGCCTTGTCTCAACACAGCCGCAACCTGCTGCTGGTCGAGCGCAAGATCAGTGAAGACCACACCATCCGTCAGCGCGCCCGCATCCGCCCGATCGCAAGCCCCGAAGGCGCCAGCTGTGTGGAGCGACTCATGGAGCCGTACCCATCGATGCTGGAACGCCAGCTCGCGCGCATGCACGAGGCGCGTAAGGCCTGATACCTCGGCAGCCACCTCCTGTGGAGGAGCTGCCATATCAGGACGGACAACACCCACAAAAAAGCCCGCATCGCTGCGGGCTTTTTTGTTTGCGCTTGAGTTAGAAGCGGAACACTTCCAGATCGGTGCGGATCGGAGAGGCCATCGGGATCTTCGGCTTGTCCTGATCGGTGCGGGTCTTGGCAGGCTGAGCGGCTTTCTTAGGCTCTTCAGCAACCCATGGCTGACTTGCAACCGGTTTGACCGCCGCGCTCAGTTGCTCGGCCAGACGTTGCAACAACACGCCCTGCGCCTTGACCTGTGCGGCCGAGGTGCCGGCGTGCGGCTCTTCCAGGTGAATCAGCTTGCTGTCACGGACAGTGCCGCGACGGTCCAACAGGCGCCATTGCGCGTCGAGGACCGCTGGCTGATTCTCACCAGAATCCAGACGCGTGATCGACAATACGACTTGAACGTCCGGCGTGAAGTTGGCCGCTGCTGGCGCCATGACAACGCGCTGGCTGTCGAGCTTCCACGCCAATTGGCGCAGGAGCAGTTGATCTATATCAGCAGACAGACTGCCCGCCCAACGACCGTCTGTCGACGCGGTCAGGCTGCCGTCAGCTTGACGCTGCAGTAATGTTTCACGTTGCAGATAGTCAGCAACGGAGACCGGGCCCAGCAAAACCGCAACCCCGGCGCTTTGTTTAGGTTGCCCAGGATTGCCACTGTCCAGTTGGTAAAGCGATGTAGGTTGATGAACGCTGCACCCGGCCAAACCCAGAACGCCGGTCAACAACAGAACAAATGGAACGCGTAGAAAATTCATCATTCCGTCCAAGTGGACGCCACACGGCGCGCCACACTGTCAAATACTCAAGAAAACATGAAGGCACACAGCCACGCCCGCACCTCAAGACGACATATCATCCGTGAATATGCGCAATGACTCCAGCGATTCTGCGTCGATCTTCGTGACGAAACGAAGATCGAGCACTGAAATCTCTTGTTTACGTAGTGCTTTCCACTAACAACGCGTCAACGCGCTGGAAGCCCCGCGGTAGCTTATTGCCACGTCGCCCACGTTCGCCTTTGTAGTGCTCGAGGTCGTCCGGCTTCAGAGACAGCGTTCGCTTGCCCGCTTGCAGCACCAGGGTCGCGCCCTCGGGAATGACGGCCAGGTCCGTCACGTATTCCTCACGACTCGCGACGCGCTCGCCAGGAATACCGATGATTTTGTTGCCCTTGCCTTTGCCCAGTTGCGGCAGGTCGCTGATTTTGAACACCAGCAGACGACCTTCCGTCGTGACAGCGGCCAGCCAGTTCTGCTCACGATCAGGAACCGGCCGCGGCAGGATGACTTTGGCGCCGTTCGGAAGGCTCAACAGCGCCTTGCCCGCCTTGTTCTTGGCCTGCAAGTCTTCGCCTTTGACCACAAAGCCGTAGCCCGCATCGGATGCGATGACGTACAGCGCCTCGTCATCCGGCAACAACACGCACTCGAAGGTTGCGGCAGGAGGCGGTGTCAGACGACCGGTCAATGGATCGCCCTGCCCCCGTGCCGATGGCAACGTGTGGGCGGCCAGCGAGTAGCTGCGCCCGGTGGAGTCGATGAACACGGCAAACTGGTTGGAACGTCCTGCCGCCGCCGCTTTGAAGCCATCCCCCGCTTTGTACGAAAGCCCGGTTGCGTCGATGTCGTGGCCCTTGGCACAACGCACCCAGCCTTTTTCCGACAGCACGACGGTCACAGGTTCAGTCGGCATGAGTTCGTTTTCGGACAGCGCCTTGGCTTCAGCACGCTCGACAATCGGCGAGCGGCGGTCATCGCCATAGGTTTGGGCATCGGCGATCAGCTCGGTACGGACCAGCTTGCGCAGCTTGGTCTCGCTGCCCAGCAGGGCCAGCAGCTTGGCTTGTTCCTTGAGCAGCTCATCCTGCTCACTGCGCAGCTTCATCTCTTCCAGACGCGCCAATTGACGCAGACGGGTGTCGAGGATGTAGTCCGCCTGGATTTCCGACAGTTCAAAGCGCGCGATCAGCTCTGCTTTCGGGTGCTCGGCGGTGCGGATGATGTGGATCACTTCGTCCAGGTTCAGGTACGCGGTGAGCAAACCGTCCAACAGGTGCAGGCGGCGTTCGACCTTGTCCAGACGGAACTGCAGACGACGGCGCACGGTGGTGATCCGGAACTGCAACCACTCGGAGAGCAGCGCCTTCAGGTTCTTCAGCTGCGGCTTGCCGTCCAGACCGATGATGTTGATGTTCACGCGGTAGCTGGATTCAAGCTCCGTGGTCGCGAACAGGTGCTGCATCAGCTCTTCAGGATCGACGCGGTTGGAACGCGGAATGATCACGATCCGGCACGGATGCTCGTGGTCGGATTCGTCACGCAGGTCGGCGACCATCGGCAGCTTTTTGGCCTGCATCTGCGCGGCGATCTGTTCCAGCACCTTGGCGCCGGACACCTGATGTGGCAACGCAGTGACCACGATGTCGCCATCTTCAACGCGATACACGGCGCGCATGCGCACCGAGCCACGGCCGGTTTCGTAGATTTTCAGCAGGTCGGCGCGCGGCGTGATGATTTCGGCTTCGGTCGGATAATCCGGGCCTTGAATGTGCTCGCACAGCTGCTCGATGGTGGCTTTTGGCTCGTCCAGCAGGCGCACACAGGCCGAAGCGACTTCGCGCAGGTTGTGCGGCGGAACGTCGGTCGCCATGCCCACCGCGATGCCGGTGGCGCCGTTGAGCAGGATGTTCGGCAAACGCGCTGGCAAAACGGCAGGTTCATCGAGCGTGCCGTCGAAGTTCGGCACCCAGTCCGCCGTGCCCTGGCCCAGCTCGGTGAGCAGCACTTCGGAGTAGCGCGACAGACGGGCTTCGGTGTAACGCATGGCCGCAAAGGATTTGGGATCATCCGGCGCACCCCAGTTGCCCTGGCCGTCCACCAGCGTGTAGCGATAGCTGAAGGACTGCGCCATCAGCACCATGGCTTCGTAGCAGGCCGAATCGCCGTGCGGGTGAAACTTACCGAGCACATCACCGACGGTACGCGCCGATTTTTTGTGTTTGGCGTCGGCGTCCAGGCCCAACTCGCTCATGGCGTAGATAATGCGCCGCTGTACGGGCTTCAGACCGTCGCCGATGTGCGGCAGGGCCCGGTCCATGATCACGTACATGGAGTAGTTGAGATAGGCCTGTTCGGTGAAGTCAGCCAGTGACCGGCGTTCTACGCCATCCAGGCTGAGGTCAAGGGAGTCGCTCATGCGGGCCTCATCATTTTGTCGTCTGACGCAGCAGCAATGTGCCGCCGCGCTGTGTGAATTCGAGTTGTTTGACGGCGCTCATACCCAGCAGCACCTCTTCTCCGTCCAGACCGGGCACCACCAGGGCGCGCACGTTATTCAGGACGATATCGCCGATCTGCACTCGCTCCAGCGTGGTCCTGAAGGCTTCGGTACGACCATTGGCCGTGCTGACCTCGACCCTAGCGCCTCGTTCGAGCCGCAGTGTGTCCGCAACCGCCTCCGGGATCGCAACGTTGGTCGCGCCGGTATCGAGCATGAACTGCACGGGACGCGCATTGATCTGCCCCGTCATGACGAAATGCCCTTGGCGATTGCTCGCCAGTTGCACTTCGACGTAACCGTCACCGTGTTCAGAGCTGACGTTGGTGTTCGGGTTCTCCTGACGTTGCTCCCACTCACCAAAAAACCGCGTCGCCAGAAACAGCGCCGCGGCCCAGGCAATGATCAACATCAGGCGCCCGGCGCGCTTGCCGGGAGGCGCCTGAGTCAAGGTTTCGCACTCCAGCCACCTTCAGGCGCGGCAAAGCGCCAGACGATGGGGCGTTTTTCACCATCGGCGCGGACACCGAAGTTGTTGTCGGTTCCGACCCAGGCGCCCTTGTCGTCCACGATCAGCGCTTCGGTCAGGCCGTATTTCTGATCGTAAAGCCGGTTGGGTTGCAGCGCTTCCTTTGCAAACGACCAGCAGGTCTCCAATTGACCCGTTTCCAGGGTGCGCCGACAGATGCGATACGCCGCGCGCTCAAGGGTGAACAGCTTGCCCTTGTACAGCGAGATGTCGGAAAAGTCCTTGGCCACTGACTTTCCACCCAACTGCGGAGGCAAGACGTCGTTGCCGGACTCCACGCGCAGAATGCAGCTGGCATCACAGGTCCAACCGTCTTTGCCCAGATGCGCGGTCAACAGCCCGCGTTTCTCGCGCTCGGCGGCCAGCCATAACCTGTCGCCAGCCGGACTCACGGCAATGCCTTCGAATATGGCGTTGAAATGCTGCAGCATGCCGGCGGACTGCGCCTCCTGAACCACCTTTTTCGGCAGCTCCAGCCAGCTCGGCGCGCCATTGACCGGGACCTTCAGCACCGTCGCGTAGGCCTCGCTCACCAGATAGCGATTGCCTGCCGCGTCACAGCTCACCCCTTCGAAATCCAGATCGCCACCGCGAACCAAGGCTGACGCCTTGGCCATGGCGCGCAGCGTCGGTGACAAGCCGCTGTCAGGAATCGGCGGAATCTCAAGGACCTGCGCCCGGGCTTTCCAGACGGTCGCTGAGGTATCGAGGCTGTACAGCAACGTGTCATCGCGATCCGAAACTGTCCACAGCACGCCGTTACAGGACGCCAGACCGGACAGGTTTCCGCCGATCATGTCGTCGACCGGGTGCTCGGAAAGCAGTTTGAGCTCCGGCAGCGGCGCAGCGAAGACGGGAGTGGCGACCAGCAACAACGCGGCCCATCCGCCTCGCATCAAACCAGCACCTCGGCGAGGTTGCCCTTGGACTCAAGCCAGGTCTTGCGGTCGCCCGCACGTTTTTTAGCCAGCAGCATGTCCATCATCTCCGACGTCGCTTCGAAATCATCCAGCGTCAGCTGGACCAGTCGACGAGTGTTCGGGTCCATGGTGGTTTCACGCAACTGCGGCGGGTTCATTTCACCCAGGCCTTTGAATCGCGTGACCTGTGGCTTGCCGCGCTTCTTCTCTGCGACCAGGCGATCAAGAATGCCATCACGCTCGGCTTCGTCGAGGGCGTAATAGATGTCTTTGCCCAGGTCGATGCGATACAGCGGCGGCATCGCGACGTAAACGTGACCAGCATCGACCAGAGGGCGGAAATGCTGGACGAACAAGGCGCACAACAGCGTCGCGATGTGCAGGCCGTCGGAGTCGGCGTCCGCGAGGATGCAGATCTTGCCGTAACGCAGCTGGCTCATGTCCGCTGCGCCCGGATCGACACCGATCGCGACCGCAATGTTGTGCACTTCCTGACTGGCGAGCACTTCGCCGCCGTCGACTTCCCAGGTGTTCAGAATTTTCCCGCGCAGCGGCAGGATGGCCTGGAATTCTTTGTCCCGCGCCTGTTTGGCGGAACCGCCTGCGGAATCACCCTCAACCAGAAACAGCTCGGCGCGCATCGGGTCCTGCCCCGCGCAATCCGCCAGTTTGCCCGGCAGTGCAGGGCCCTGGGTGATGCGCTTGCGTTCGACCTTCTTGCTCGCCTTGAGACGACGACCGGCGTTGTTGATCGCCAGTTCGGCCAGCTGCATGCCCATTTCCGGGTGCCCGTTGAGCCACAGGCTGAAAGCGTCCTTGACCACACCGGACACGAACGCCGCCGCTTCGCGGGACGACAGTCGCTCTTTGGTCTGGCCGGAGAACTGCGGCTCCTGCATCTTCATCGACAGCACGAACGCGATGCGCTCCCAGACGTCTTCCGGCGCCAGCTTGACGCCACGCGGCAGCAGGTTGCGGAACTCGCAGAATTCACGCATTGCATCGAGCAGGCCCTGACGCAAGCCGTTGACGTGCGTACCGCCCTGCGCTGTCGGGATCAGGTTGACGTAGCTTTCCTGAACGCTGTCGCCGCCTTCCGGCAGCCATAGCAATGCCCAGTCGACCGCTTCCTTGTTGCCCGCGAATGCGCCACAGAAGGGCTCGTCCGGCAGGCGAAGGAAGTCGGTGACCGAATCCTGCAGATACGAGCGCAGGCCGTCTTCGTAATGCCACTCGACTTTCTCGCCGGTGCTTTTGTCTTCGAAGCTGACCAGCAACCCCGGGCACAGGACCGCCTTGGCTTTCAGGACGTGCTTGAGGCGGCTGACGGAAAACCTCGGGCTGTCGAAGTACTTCGGATCCGGCGCGAAATACACGCTGGTGCCGGTGTTGCGTTTGCCCACGGTGCCGATGACCGCCAGTTCACTGGCTTTGAAGCCGTCGGCAAAGGTCATTTCGTATTCATTGCCGTCACGCTTGACCCGCACCCGCACCTGGGTCGAGAGCGCGTTGACCACGGAGATCCCCACACCGTGCAGACCGCCGGAGAACTGGTAGTTCTTGTTGGAGAACTTACCGCCCGCGTGGAGTTTGGTGAGGATCAGTTCGACGCCCGACACACCCTCTTCCGGGTGAATGTCCACCGGCATGCCGCGACCGTCATCGGCCACTTCCAGGGAGTTGTCGGCGTGGAGGATTACCTGAACCGATTTGGCGTGGCCAGCCAGGGCTTCGTCGACGCTGTTGTCGATGACTTCCTGGGCGAGGTGGTTCGGCCGCGTGGTGTCGGTGTACATGCCCGGCCGCTTGCGGACCGGGTCGAGGCCCGAGAGGACTTCGATGGCGTCTGCGTTATAAGAGCTAGCGCTGGGATTGGCCATGGGGTCTCGTCATCAAGTCGTTCATGAAATTTCGGAGTGACACTGTTCTACATGTTTGTTTCAGCAAAAGCTCGATCCGGGCGCGTTATTCACAGCGCCGACACGTCGATCGCCTGCAAAAGCGCCGGGGCGAAACCGGCGAAGCTCAGCAAAGCAGGCAGTTTTGAGGCAAACCCCTGAAAGCCGTGATCACCGCCACCTTCTATGCGCAGGGCGCAGGCCCGATAAAACGCTTGGGCGCGCCGATAATCCAGCGTCTCGTCACCGGTCTGCAACCACACCTGAATGCGCTGCGGATCTTGTGGCGCGGGCACCTCAAGCTCAGCCAGCGCGTCAACGTGATCGTGCGTCAGCTCCCAGCGTTCGCCGGTGTACAGGTTTTGTTGGGTGCCCAGAAAACCGTCGAACAGCTGATGCGGGTTGACTGCAGGGTTGATCAGCACAGCCTTCAGGCCATGGCGCTCAGCCAGGTGAGTCGCATAGTAGCCGCCGAGCGAGCTGCCGACCAGCAGTGGCCGACCGCCCAGTTCTTCGATGGCGCTCTCCAGCTGTACCATTGCCTGACGCGGATGATGGTGCAGTTCCGGCACCCGCAACTGCTCGCTCAACCCCAGGGTTTTCATCAGCTCAGCCAGCTGTGTGGCTTTTTTTGACATCGCCGAGCTGTTCAAGCCATGTATATAAAGAAGCGTCGAGTGATCCTGGTTCACGCGCTTATCTCCAGAAGCGGCGCATCAACACGCAAAGCCACGCAGTTTACAGGGACAACCGGGGGAAAACTCGCTTGTTGATCATTCGCTAGGGGTTCGAAACATTTCCCGTCAGTAACCGGCACCGCTGAGGTCGACCGGAAACAGGCTGGCGTCGATCCGCGAGACGCCCGTTTCGATCCGGCCGTCATCATGCAGCCGCAACCAGCGATAGCCCGGCGCCCGTTCGTCGAGCTTGAAATCCTCGCTGTTGGGCGCGAACTGAATGCAGGTGGACGGCGATGCCATCAACCTCAGGCCGTCACGCTGCTGATCGTATTCCTGATGCACATGGCCCCAGAGCAGCGCTCTGGTTTGTGGAAAACGTTCCAGCACCGCGAACAGCGCCTCGGGATTACGCAGCCCGATTGGCTCCATCCACGCCGCGCCAATCGGCACCGGATGATGGTGCAGGCAGATCAGGTGATGACGTTGCGGGGCCTCACTCAATGCCTGAGCGAGCAGTTGCAGTTGTTTGTCTTCCAGATAACCCGGCACCGAGCCCGAAACGGCAGAGTCCAGCATCGTGATACGCCAGTTTCCGACGTCCACGACGGGCTCAAGAAAGTCACTCTGCTGAGCGGCGATCGCCATTTCCCGAAGTTCGTCATGGTTGCCAGGCAGCCAGCGTTTGGGCGCGGACAGGCGCTCGCTCGATTCGCGAAACGCCTGATAAGACTCGACGGAGCCGTCCTGGGACAAATCGCCCGTGGCGAGCACTAGGTCGATGTCCGGCTGCTCGGCCAGCACCCGATCGACGACTGCGTTGAGGCTGGCCCGTGTGGCCATGCCCAACAGCTCGCCGTCCGCTTCAGCAAACAGGTGACTGTCCGACAGTTGCACCACCAGGACGGAGGACGAATTCAGAGGTGTGCTCGGCAATGGCCATCTCCTTGAGCGGGTATGGCCGGATTATGGTGGCTGGAGCGCCGACGGGCAAATGCCGAAGTGAGTGCCAGCTCTCAGTTGTGGTGCTTGGGAGCTGGAGTTTTTTTGCGTAGGGCGAGTCTCTTGAAGAGACGGTCAAGGCCGTAACCACCTACCAGTAAGCCTATACCTCCACCTAAGAGCAGCCACCACAATATGTCTTCGTAACTTCCTGAATTCGAGAAATACATCAGGGGGAATATAGGTAAATGAGACCCCGTAAACAAGCCCGTCATCCCACCTAGCGACCATCCCCAAGAAATGTAGCGTGACAAATATGCTCCCAGAATAAAGCCGCCAATAAATGAGGACCATTCCGACGTTAATGTAAAAGGTTCCGGGGAATAAAAAGTCAAGTCCGTAAAGAAATGCACCACCAAGCCTGACCATATTCCATAGACGAAAAGCTTTAAGATGCTCACTTCCACAATCTCGGACAGTTGGTCACGCTGACCTCATTCACTCCACCAGCCGATAGCACTGCTTCAACGAAACTCACGCAGTTATTCGGGACCAACAGCCAGTACCATATCTTCACGCTTAACGCTTCAATCCCACGCTGCGCGCTCTCGGGATCAGGGATGTGAACCTTGCGCCTGAATATCTCGCTCTTCCCTCCCTCTTGCACGTATCTCTTATAGCCACTCTCAGTTAAGTGATAAGGCCGATTCCACTTATCTATGTGAAAGTAGTTGTAACCCACCTTTAACAGCGAATGCCCGCAATAGTTGGGGCCATCACCTGAAACAACCACCACCCAAGTGTCATTCCAGTCAAACGGAATCGCATGACAGGAATAAAGATGAGTTCCGAGATAAGCCATGAGCACGACCTCATAGAAAAGATCGTGCAAACCTAGCTTTCGGAAGGCTAAAAAATAAAGCTAAATATCACTTAAACACAACTTTCAGAAACGGCCTACAAGGCCAAAAGACTCAAGAACCAGGCTAATGGAAAAACCCTACAACTTCAGCGCACCGACTCAAACTCATGCCCACACGCCAGGCAGTGACTCAACCACTCCCCCAGGAACAGATTGAGCTGGGCCTTTTCATCCGGCTGATGCATGTCGGCATTGGGATACGGGTAGATACCGCGGAAACGCCGTGCGTGTTCGGCGCCGATGACTTCCGCCATGCGCGCGTCGTGGTAAACCTGTACTTCCAGCACGGGCACCGGCAGCCATGGCAGGCTGTGCTCCTGGCGCACCTGCAGCGTGGTGGTGTAGGGACAGTCGAGAATCACCTCGACCGCCAGCACGCCCAGCATTTGATCGCCTTGGGTGACGGCCACCCGGCGGGAACGTTGTTCATTGCGCATGTCAGGTAACAAACGCATCAAGCGCGCGTAGTTCGCCTCACAGGCTGCTTGCAGCCCGGCAAGGTCGACACGGTAGCGCTCGCGCAGAAGATTCACGACCACAGCCCCCTGATTTCGGCGCGGTTAAGCGCCAGCCACTGTATTGCGATGATAGCTGCCGCGTTGACGATGCGTCCGTCTTTCACGGCTTGCATCGCGTCATCGAATGACCAGACCGACACACGGATGTCTTCAGCCTCTTCCTCCAGACCGTGCAGCCCTCCCGCCCCCTCGCTTTCACATTTACCCAGGTACAAGTGAACGAATTCGTTACTGCCACCGGGCGACGGAAAGTATTTGGTGATCGGCCACAACGCGCTGAAAACAAGCCCAGCTTCCTCCTCTCCTTCGCGGTGAGCAACCTCTTCAGGCTCCTCTTTTTTATCGATCAGGCCAGCGACCATTTCGATCAGCCACGGGTTGGGATGCTTGCCGATCACGCCGACACGGAACTGCTCGATCAACACCACTTCGTCTCGCTTGGCGTCGTAGGGCAGAACGCAGACAGCGTCATGACGCACGAACAGTTCGCGCTTGATTTCCGGGCTCATGCCGCCGTCGAACAGCTCATGGCGCAGGTGCAGACGGTCCAGCTGATAGAACCCCTTGAAGCAGGTTTCGCGCTGGGTGATCTCGTGCTTCGTCGGCGTCGATTTAGTCGTGTCGGTCATACATTTCTCACTGCAGAGCACTTGAGTCTTCGCGCCATCCTAACGTGCCAACACGCTGGATGCAGCCCCTCGTTCGGGCAAAACAGGCACTCAGGGTAGACGAGGGCAAGCGAAAGGCACTCTAATCCGTCCAGTGGCGAACTGATTGCGCCACCTACAGTCGAAGCTGGTTGCCGTTACTGCTCAGTGATGGCCCTTTATGCCAACGCCAAGGATCAACATGTCGTTTCTGAAGATCATTTCGCTGGCCTGCCTGGCCCTGATACTGGGCGCCTGCCAGAGCCTTTTCCAGCCCAATTATCGCAGTCCGCTGACCGTTCAGCGCGACGCATCCGAATTGGTCAAACCCGGCTGCAGCACGGACGACTGCCCGCTGGTGAACATCGACACCGTTCACTTCCCGGACGAGCCGAAACTGGACGCCATCACCCAGCGGACCCTGCTGCAGCTGACGCGCAGCGACACCGACGGCCCGGTACCACCGACGCTCAAGGACTATCAGGAACAATTCCTGAGCCGCGCTCAAGGCCGCAACAGCAGCTATTTGCAGGCCAAAGTACGTGAGCAGCATGACGGTATCGTGGTGGTCGAGCTGTCGAGCTACCTGGACACCGGCGGTGCTCAAGGCAATCCCGGTCGCGCGTTCATCAACTACTCCCGTCAACAGCAACGCGTGTTGACGCTGAGCGACATGCTGGTGCCGGGCCAGGAAGCGGCGTTCTGGGACAAAGCCCAATTAGCGCACCAGGCCTGGCAGATCAGCACCAAGGTGGACAAGGATGCCGAGTTCCAGAAGATGTGGCCAATCAAGCGAACTTCCAACGTCGCCCTGACGTACGGTGCCGTGATCCTGAAATACCCGGTCACCACCATCGCCCCATACGCTATGGGCCACATCGAGCTGAAGATTCCGTACCCTCAGCTCAATGGCATCATCAAGCCGGAACTGTTCCCTGGCCGCGGCTAATCGCTTTGCTCAACACCAGTTGCAACACGCCGGCCACGATGAGGGCTGGCAGTGTTGCACCGACGTTCGGGTACAGATTCGCCAGCAGATGATAAGTGGCGATGCCGCCCACCCAGGCCAGCAAGGTCATCCAGCGTAATCCCACTGTCGCGGCGCCATGGCTGCGACGACGCAGGATGAAGTGATCCACCAGCACCACGCCGAACAGCGGCGCGAACACCGAGCCGATCAGCAGCAGGAAATTCTGGTACTGCGCCAATGGCGCGAAGCAGGCGATCAACGTGCAGAGAACGCCGATGGCCAACGCCAGATGCTCGACCTTGGCTTTCAACAGGATCCCGCTTGAAACCGCTGCGGAGTGAATGTCGGCAAACGCGTTTTCCGATTCGTCGAGCAGGATCAACAGCAACGGAATGCCCATGCCCGCGCCGGCCAGCGCCAGGAGTAACGCATTGGCTTCACCGCTTGGCGAGAACGCCAGGGTGTAGGCGACGCCCAGTGTCATCAGCCAGAAGTTACCCAGGAAAAAGCCCAGCACGGTGCCGCCGAACACGCCGGTCGCGCGCTTGCCGAACCGGGAATAGTCGGCAATCAGCGGCAACCAGGAGAGCGGCATGGCAATGGCGATGTCGAAACCGACGGCGAACGGCAGCGAACCGTCTCCGGCGCGTGCCCACAATGCCGACAGGTCAGCTTTGGCGAGGAGATTCCAGGTCAGCCAGACGCACGCGGCGAGCAGCAACCAGATGCCCCACTTTCGCAGGATCTGCCGCACGAAGGTGAGCGGTCCGCTGACGGCGAGCAGCGTGGCGAGCGCGCCAAAGATCAGCGTCCAGAGCAGCGGATTGGCCCACAGGCTGGATTCTGAAAAAGCACCTGCGCCGAGCAGACTGGCCGCGTCGCGCATGACGATGATTTCGAACGAGCCCCAGCCCACCAGTTGCAGCAGGTTGAGAATCGCAGGCAGCGCCGCGCCTTTGCTGCCCAGGCTGAGCTTGAGCGCGGCCATGGACGAGAGGCCGGTGTCGCTGCCGATCACGCCGACCGCCGCGAGCAGCAGAACGCCCACCAGCGTGCCGAGGAAGATCGCCAGCATCGAGCCGGACATGCCCAGCCCCGGCGCCAGCAACGCGCCGGTCTGCAGGACCATCAGGCCGATGCCGAGGGAGAACCACAGGGAAAACAGATCGCGCCCGCCAAAGACCCGCTTGGCGGCGGGGACGGGGATATCGGGTGAGTATGTGCCGGGTGTGTTCACAGGTTGTGATCTCAGAAGAGCATTGTTAGTTACTGACGGGAAATCCGCCTGATGATCAACGAACCTGTGGGAGCGAATTCATTCGCGAGGGGCGGGGACATCCGACAGATATTCATCGGATGTACCACCGCATCGCGAATGAATTCGCTCCCACAGTGGTTCGGCCGTATTTGATCGTCAGGCTTTAAACCTTCTTGTAAAGCTGACTGCCTTCCTGCCTGAACCGCTCGGCCTGCTCGCGCATGCCTTCGGCCACCGACAGATCCACCGCCTCGATCTTCTGGTTGGCCGCGTATTCGCGGACTTCCTGGGTGATCTTCATCGAGCAGAATTTCGGCCCGCACATCGAGCAAAAATGCGCGACCTTGGCCGAGTCCTTTGGCAGGGTTTCGTCGTGATAGGAACGTGCGGTGTCAGGGTCCAGACCGAGGTTGAACTGGTCTTCCCAACGGAATTCGAAGCGTGCCTTGCTCAAGGCGTTATCGCGAATCTGCGCGCCCGGATGCCCTTTCGCCAGGTCCGCGGCGTGGGCCGCGATCTTGTAGGTGATGATCCCGGTCTTCACGTCGTCCTTGTTCGGCAGACCCAAGTGTTCCTTCGGCGTCACGTAGCACAGCATCGCGCAACCGAACCAGCCGATCATGGCCGCGCCGATGCCCGAGGTGATGTGGTCGTAACCCGGTGCAATGTCGGTAGTCAGCGGCCCGAGGGTGTAGAACGGTGCCTCGTCACAGCACTCCAGCTGCTTGTCCATGTTCTCTTTGATCAACTGCATCGGTACGTGGCCCGGGCCTTCGATCATGCATTGCACGTCGTGCTTCCAGGCGATCTTGGTCAGTTCGCCAAGGGTCTCCAGCTCACCGAATTGCGCTTCGTCGTTGGCGTCGGCAATCGAACCCGGGCGCAGCCCGTCGCCCAGCGAGAAGCTGACGTCGTAGGCCTTCATGATTTCGCAGATCTCGTCGAAATGCGTGTAGAGGAAGTTTTCCTTGTGGTGCGCCAGGCACCACTTGGCCATGATCGAACCGCCCCGGCTGACGATCCCGGTGACGCGCTTGGCGGTCAGCGGCACGTAGCGCAGCAGAACGCCAGCGTGGATGGTGAAGTAGTCAACGCCCTGCTCCGCCTGCTCGATCAGGGTGTCACGGAACAGCTCCCAGGTCAGGTCCTCGGCCACACCGCCGACCTTTTCCAGCGCTTGATAAATCGGCACCGTGCCGATCGGCACCGGCGAGTTGCGGATGATCCACTCGCGGGTTTCGTGAATGTGTTTGCCGGTGGACAGGTCCATCACGGTGTCAGAACCCCAACGGATGCCCCACGTCAGTTTGGCCACTTCTTCTTCGATGGACGAACCCAGCGCACTGTTGCCGATGTTGCCGTTGATCTTCACCAGGAAGTTACGGCCGATGATCATTGGCTCAAGCTCGACGTGGTTGATGTTGGCCGGAATGATCGCGCGACCACGGGCGATTTCCTCGCGCACGAACTCAGGGGTGATCTCTTTCGGAATGCTCGCGCCGAAGCTGTGACCGGCGTGCTGCTGCTTCAACAGGCCGGCGGCGCGGGCCTCTTGCAGCTTCATGTTTTCGCGGATGGCGACGTATTCCATCTCGGCGGTGATGATGCCCTGACGCGCATAGTGCATCTGGCTGACGTTGGCACCGGCCTTGGCGCGGCGCGGATTGCGCACATGAGCAAAGCGCAACTTGGTCAGCTCGGCATCGGCCAGGCGCTGCTGGCCGAAATCGGAACTCAAACCATCAAGACGCTCGGTGTCGCCACGGTCGTTGATCCACGCCGAGCGCACGTCGCCCAAGCCCTTGCGTACATCAATGACGACATTGGGGTCGGTGTATGGGCCCGAGGTGTCGTAGACGCAAACTGGCGCGTTGATCTCGCCGCCGAAGTCTGTGGGTGTCACATCAAGGCTGATTTCACGCATCGGCACGCGGATGTCCGGGCGCGAACCTTGAACATAGATCTTTTGCGAGCGGGTGAACGGCTGAACCGACCCCGAATCGACCTGGGCGGACTCACTCAGATTGGCGTTTTTTAGTGTTGTGCTCATCACGGGCTCTCCAGACATCATATTGCGGCGCAATGGATTGTCGGAGCTTGAGCCTGATTCGAACGGACGGAGGCACCCTGAGACGACATGGATGCTGAGAATCGAATAACGAGGACTGTTCAGAAAATGAACAATGACGACCCCGGACGACACTCAAGAGGACTCGCCGGGAGACGAGAAATCTTGTTCCCTACGCAGGCGCTAACCTGATCAGGTTCAACGGGATCCGGATTATCCGATCTCAGCCTCATAGCAAGGCACCCCGACAAGAACGGCGTCAGTCTAGTCGCGCGGCAGGGCAAACGCCAAGCGGGGAATTCAAACGCGCGTTAAATGGCCGATTTACCCGATTGTTGTCGCGATCTCTCGGAACTACACTCGCTACGCGACGCCAAAGCCGTCTGGATCAGATTTGGCGACAACTACTACTAGGGAATGTGTATGCTGCGCAAACTTTCACTGGCCATTGCCGTATCCTGTGCTTCGAGTGCAATGGCCGGGGCAGCCGACATGCCGCTGCCGACCAAAACCGGTCTGGTCAGCGTCTATCAGGAAGCGGTGAACAACAACGCCGATCTGGCCGCTGCCCGCGCCAGCTACGACGCCCAGAAAGAAATCGTGCCTCAGGCCCGCGCCGGGTTGCTGCCGAATATTTCCGGCGGCGCCGATGTGAACAACACCCGCACCAAGATCGACGAGCCGTCTGCGGTCATCAACCGCAGTGGCACTGTGTATCGCGCGACGTTGAGCCAGCCGATCTTCCGCGCCGACCGCTGGTTCCAGCTCAAGGCCGCCAAGGATGTCAACGAACAGGCCATGCTGCAGCTCTCGGCCACGGAACAAAATCTGATTTTGCAGAGCGCCGAGGATTATTTTTCGGTCCTGCGTGCTCAGGACAACCTGGCCTCGACCAAAGCCGAAGAAGCTGCGTTCAAACGCCAGCTGGATCAGGCCAACGAGCGTTTCGACGTCGGCCTCTCGGACAAGACCGACGTGCTTCAGGCGCAGGCCAGCTACGACACTGCGCGCGCCGCACGGATTGTCGCCAAGCGTCAGGTGGACGACGCCTTCCAGGCTTTGGTAACCCTGACCAACCGCGAGTACAACGCCATTGAAGGCATCGTGCACACGCTGCCCGTGCTCGCGCCCTCGCCCAATGACGCCAAGTCGTGGGTCGACACGGCCGCTCAGCAGAACCTGAATCTGCTGGCCAGCAATTACGCTGTCAGCGCGGCCGAAGAAACCCTGCGTCAGCGCAAGGCCGGGCATGCGCCGACGGTCGATGCGGTCGCCCAATACGAAAAAGGCGACAACGACCCATTGGGTTTCACCAACCCGAACTACACCGGGCAGAACTTCCACGGCAGCGTCGAACAACGCACCATCGGCCTGCAGGTCAACATCCCGATCTACAGCGGCGGCCTGACCAGTTCACAAGTACGCGAAGCCTATGCACGCCTCGGTCAAACCGAGCAACAGCGCGAAGGGCTGCGTCGTCAGGTGGTGGAAAACACGCGAAACCTGCATCGCGCGGTGAACACCGATGTCGAGCAGGTCCAGGCGCGCAAACAGTCGATCATCTCGAACCAGAGCGCGCTGGAAGCCACGGAAATCGGTTATCAGGTGGGGACTCGCAACATCGTCGACGTGCTCGACGCGCAGCGCCAGCTGTATGCGTCGGTGCGCGATTACAACAACACCCGCTACGACTACATCCTCGACAACCTGCGCTTGAAGCAAGCCGCCGGGACGTTGAGTCCAGGGGATTTGCAGGACCTATCGCGTTACCTCAAGCCCGACTACAACCCGGACAAAGACTTCCTGCCGCCGGACCTGGCGAAGGAAGCGGCGAAGAATTTCGAGCGCCCGACTGAGCGGTAAAACGATATTGCTGGAACACACGCAGCGCCCAGTGGGAGCGAATTCATTCGCGAGGGGCCGTACAGGCGATAGATCTCTATTGGCTGTACAACCGCATCGCGAATGAAGTCGCTCCCACAGGTTATTCCTACATTCGGACGACCGGGTCAGGCTTCAATCAAGCGCCCGATTCCGTCTAACAACTTCTGCAACGCGCCCTGATTGGCCTTCATGACGGCCAATCCGGCATCGGCCATGGTCTTCGCTTGTTCTGGCTGCTCGATCAGGCGCTGCACCGTGGCCGCCAACCCTGCCGCATCACTGACCTCTTCCAACGCCCCGGCGCTGCGCAGCATCGCGGCGATTTCCAGGAAGTTGAACAGGTGCGGGCCGCTCAGCACAGGCTTATCCAGCGCGGCAGGCTCCAGCAGGTTGTGGCCACCATTGGGCACCAGGCTGCCGCCGACGAACGCGATGTCGGCCAACGCATAGAGAAACAGCAGCTCACCCATGGTGTCGCCGACCAGAACGGAAGTGTCGCTGACCACGGTTTCCGCCTTCGACCGGCGAACGCTGTTGAAGCCCTGCTGCCGGCTCAATTCGAACACGCTGTTGAAGCGCTCGGGATGACGCGGCACGAGGATCAGCAGCGCGTCCGAATGACTTTCCAGCAGCTTGCGATGGGCCGCGAGAATCACTTCATCCTCTCCGGCATGGGTGCTGGCCGCGATCCAGACCGGACGTTGCGCGGTCTGCCACGCTTCACGCTGCTGCGTTGCACGCGCCAGCAATTGCGGGTCGATGGTCAGGTCGAATTTGATCGAGCCTGTCACAGTCACGCACTCTGGGCGCGCGCCCAGATCACGGAAACGCTGTGCTTCGGTTTCGGTCTGCACCGCGATCAGGCTCATTTCAGCCAGCATCGGTCGGGTCAGCCCGGCGAAGCGTCCGTAACCTCGCGCGGAACGCTCTGACAGTCGCGCGTTGGCGAGAACTGTCGCAATCCCACGTTTCGCACACTGATGAATGTGATTCGGCCACAGTTCCGTTTCCATGATCACGCCGATTTTGGGCTGGATGTGATCGAGAAAACGTCCCGCCGCCCACGGAAAGTCATACGGCAGATAGCAGTGCTGAACGCGCGGCTCGCTGGCAAACATCGACTGGATGCGCTCCGAACCAGTGGGCGTCATGCAGGTGATGGTGATCGGCAGCTGTGGATAACGCGCCAGCAAGGCCCGAATCATCGGCGCGGCCGCGATGCTCTCGCCCACCGAGACCGCGTGGACCCAGATGCCGCCACGCTGCATCGGTGGCAGCCCACGGGCGAAACGCTCGCCGATACGTTGTGCGTAAGCAGGCGCCTTGCGGGCACGAAGCCACAGACGCAGCGCAATGAGGGGCAGGCCAAGGTGAAACAGGACGGTATAGAGGGTTCTATTCATGGGCGCGGAGTTTATCAGCCAATGGCCTTCAGATGATGAGTGAAACACTCTGCCAGCCAACGTGCGGCCGGCCCCAACGGTTCGTCACGGCGCCAGACCATTTCGACCACCAGCGCGGGCGGCGTCCACTCGCTGCTCAACTCGATCATCTGATTCTGGTAGGCCGGGTATTGCACCACGTGACGGGGCAGCCAGGCCCAGCCCAGACCTCGCATCAGCAACTCGGCCATGACGTAAAAGCTGTCGGCTCGCCACACCTGCGGGCTCAACTGTTCGCCGCCGGGATAACCACTTTGCTGCGGCGCGATAAGCAATTGCCGATGCCGCGCCAATTGTTGACGGTTGATCAGCGGTTCGCTGGCCAGCGGGTGATCGACCGCACACACCGTGACCATCTCCACGCTGCCCAGCACCCGCCGTTCGAGCGCTTCGGGCATTTGTTCGTGATGAAAAAGCAGACCGAGGTCGGCGCGCCGCTCCAACAGCTTGCGCGCGACATCCCCCTGAGCGCCGCTGGCCAGTTGCACTTCGACGCTGGGGAAACGCTCGTCCAGAGCCTCCAGACTGTCGAGCACAGGCTGGTAAGGCATGGCCTCGTCGTGTGCGAGCCGCAGCCGCGCTTCCTGCCCGCGCATCAACGCTAGCGCACGGCCGTCAAGGCGTTCGCATTGGCGCAACAACTCCCGCGCTTCTTCCAGCAACGCACCGCCCGCTTCAGTCAGGCGCGGCTGACGTCCGCTGCTGCGATCGAACAGGCTCACCCCAAGGTCGGTTTCCAGCAGGGCAATCGCACTGCTCACTGCCGATTGCGCGCGCCTGGAATCCCGCGCCACCGCGGAAAACGAGCGCTGTTCGGCGACGCTCACAAACAGCCGGATCTGTTCGAGGTTCCATTGCATGACCACGCAACCTATCTACCAGAGAGATGGGTAATGACTTTACCCCATCTCGGCAACCTCTAGAATCTGCCGTCATTGAAGAGGAGTGCTCATGATGTCCGCCTACTACCTGCTCGCCATCGCCATCTGCGCTGAAGTCATCGCCACCGTTTCCATGAAAGCCGTTAAAGGCCTCAGCACGCCGCTGCCTTTGCTGCTGGTGATCGTCGGTTACGCCGTGGCGTTCTGGATGCTGACGCTGGTGGTGCGCAGCATCCCGGTGGGCGTGGCCTACGCGGTCTGGGCGGGCATGGGCATCGTCATGGTGAGCATCGCCGCGCTGCTCATCTACGGCCAGAAACTCGACCTGCCCGCCATTGCCGGCATGGGCCTGATCGTGGCGGGGGTTGTGGTCATTCAGTTGTTCTCAAAAACAGCGGGGCATTAAAGGGGGGTCATTGAAAAGCGGCTTCCCCTATAATGGCGCGATTCGTTTCGCCATTTGAGGTGCTCATGCCATCCGCGATTTCCACTGACGTTCTGATTGTCGGCGCAGGCGTTGCCGGTCTCTGGCTCAATGCCCGCCTGCGTCGCCAGGGTTTCTCGACAGTCGTGGTGGAACGCGCCAGCCTCGGCGGCGGGCAGACGGTCAAATCCCAGGGGATCATTCACGGCGGCGCCAAATATGCGTTGCACGGGGCATTGTCGGGTGCCTCCGAAGCCATCGCTGACATGCCGCGCCGCTGGCGTGAAGCCTTGTCCGGCAAGGGTGAGTTGAACTTGTCGGGTGTACGCCTGCTTTCCGAAGCTCACTATCTCTGGTCGCCGGGCACCATCGCCGGCAACCTCACCAGCTTCTTCGCCAGCAAGGCTGTGCGTGGCCGTGTCGATCAGGTCAAAGGCACTGACTTGCCTCCCGCTCTTCAGGATCCGCGCTTCAAGGGCAAGGTCTATCGCCTCGCAGAGCTGGTGATCGACGTCCCGAGCCTGATCGAACGACTCGCAGAACTGGCCGGAGACAGCTTGCTGGCCGGCGAAAAAATCGAACCGCTGCTGCACGAAGGTGAACTGGTCGGCCTGCGCGTCGATGGTCGTGACATCCATGCCCAGCGTGTGGTGTTGAGCGCAGGCGAAGGCACCGCCGACCTGCTCAAGACGCTGAACGTCAGCCATCCCGCCATGCAGCGTCGTCCGCTGCACATGGTCATGGTCAAAGGCCCGACGCTCAAGCCGTTGTACGCGCACTGCCTGGGCGGAGGTCCAAAGCCGCGGATCACGGTGACCACGCACCCGGCGGCCAATGGCGAGTGGGTCTGGTACCTGGGTGGCGATATTTCCGAAGCGGAAGGTGTCGCCCGCGAACCTGCCGAGCAAATCGCGGCGGCCAAAAAAGAACTCTCTCATCTGCTGCCTTGGGTCGACCTCAGTCAGGCGCAGTTCGCCACGTTGCGCGTGGACCGTGCCGAGCCTCAACAAACCGGCCTGGTACGCCCGGACAATGCGTTTCTTGATGCTCAGGGTCGGCTGATGGTGGGCTGGCCGACCAAGCTGGCACTGGCGCCCGACTTTGCCGATCGTGTACTGGCCTCGCTGTCGCGGGATGACATTCACCCGATCCCGCAACCGCCCTACAAGGATCTGCCCAAACCGCCACTCGCCAAACCTGTCTGGGATGTCTTGCTGCCATGAAAACCCTGCACGATCTGCACCGACCGTTGGGCAGCCTGGGCATCACTGTTTCCCCCCTCGGGCTGGGGACGGTCAAGCTAGGCCGCGACCAGGGCGTCAAATACCCCAGCGGCTTCACGATCCCGGACGACCATGAAGCGCAGATGCTGCTCAAGCAGGCACGGGATCTGGGCATCAACCTGATCGACACCGCGCCCGCCTACGGTCGCAGCGAAGAGCGCCTGGGTCCGCTGTTGCGCGGCCAGCGTCAGGACTGGGTCATCGTCAGCAAGGTCGGCGAGGAGTTCGAAGCAGGACAGTCGCGCCACGACTTCAGCGCGGCTCACACGCGGTTCTCGGTGGAGCGCAGTCTTAAACGTCTGGAGACCGACTTCATCGATCTGGTGCTGGTGCATTCCGACGGCAACGACCTGCATGTCCTGAACGAATGTGATGTGTACCAAACGCTGGCCGACCTCAAACGCGAAGGCAAAATTCGTGGCTTCGGCTTTTCAGGTAAAACGGTCGAGGGCGGTCTGCTGGCGTTGCAGGAAGGCGATTGCGCGATGGTCACCTACAACCTCAATGAACACGCCGAAAAACCGGTCCTCGACTACGCTGCTGCACACCACAAAGGGATTTTGATCAAAAAAGCGTTGGCCAGCGGGCACGTTTGCCTGAGTCCCGGTGTCGATCCAGTGCAGGCCAGTTTCGAGCTGCTGTTTGAGCATCCTGGCGTCACCGGTGCTATCGTCGGGACCATCAATCCACTGCATCTGGCCCATAACGTGGCAACTGCCGCTGAAGTGATTCGCCGTCGAGCCTGATCCGGGCGGCCGACCCCAACGCAAGAAGGAGCCGATATGCCGAGAACCCTGATTCGGAAAAACCCCAACAACTTCAAAACCCTGCCGTTATTCGTCGAAGCCACTCCCGAGAGTCTGAGCTACCAGAGCGTCGGGATGCCGCTGAACTTCTCCCAGACCCTGCTGCGTCGTCGCAAGATCGAGGTGGAGAACAGCGAGCGTTTTTCCACTGAACTGGCCAACCTCGGAGTATCGGTACGGCTGACCCTCAACTGGCAGAATCGCGATTACTGGGTGCTGGTGCGTCAGCGTCGCCAGGACCGTGGCGACGTCGTGCTGAAACTGATTTCCGGGTACGTACCGGCACATGAACTGAACCTGCCGTTGCACACGGCCATCCAGGAAGTGGCCGAGGAATGCCTCATCGAAACACCGCAAGGCTGGCTCGGCGGGCGTTTCAACGACACATGGCTGCCTGCGCCGTACGCCGCTGCGCTTCATTATCGCGAAGCCATGCCCTTTCGTTTGAGCCCGCTGTCGGGTGCCGCGCGGCCTGTACGGTGCGGCAGCATGACGTTGATCGAGCGCCCGCACGCCTACGTTCATTTGCCCACCGCGTCGTTGCAGCTGATCTACGACATGCGCCTGGAAGTCCCGAAAGAAGCCCGCCCGCTGAGCCTGTTTCATGTGGACGAAGCGTTGGAGAACGACCAACTGGTGGCGCGGCTCAACCGCAGCAAACCGGACCTGTACTTGATGCCGCTGGAAAACGGCTCGCCGCTGCCGGAGCTTTACACGCTCAAGAACGACAAACTGTCACCTGCTGGCACGCGCGGGCTGTATCTGGCTGAAAGCTTTGCTGCTCAGGACGGCTGGGTGGTGAGGGACGAACGCATTCGCTGGAAGGACTGGCTGTTACAACAGGGAATGACACCGCCGAAGCCAAAGAAGACCGGCATCAAGCGTCGATTGAAAGTGGGTGCCAAGCAACTGCTGCGCATTGCACGCCAGAAGCTGCATAAGACTTGATCCAGCGTCGCGGAGCTTGCTCGCTGAAGGAGCAAGCCTGCCCGCGATTGCTTTTTGGCCGCAAGACACTTGTCGGTTGACCTGGCGCAAACGCGGGTAAGCGCGCTCCTACAACAAGGCGGCCTGTTTACTGCCCGCGAATCTTCTCGACAATCGCAGTCGTCGAGCTGTTTGCCACAAGGCCCAGAACACGCACTTCGCCGCCATACGCCTTGACGATCTCGGCGCCAACCACCTGATCGACACCGTAATCGCCGCCCTTGACCAGCACGTCTGGCTTGACGTGAGTCAGCAGGTTTTCCGGCGTGCCTTCAGGGAAGCTGATGACCCAGTCCACAGCGCCCAGACCCGCCAGAACCGCCATTCGCCGGTCCACGCTGTTGATCGGACGGCCTGGCCCCTTGAGGCGGCTGACGGAGGCATCGTCGTTGACCGCAACGATCAGACGATCGCCTTGGGCGCGAGCCTGTTCGAGGTAGGTCACATGGCCCGCATGCAGAATGTCGAAGCAACCGTTGGTGAAGACGATCTTCTCGTTGTGTGCGCGCGCGTCGTCGATGGCCAGCAGCAACTGATCCAGGCTCAGCACGCCACGCTCGGAACCTTCGGCGCGCTGGATGGCGCGACGCAGTTCAGGGGCGCTGATGGCCGCCGTACCCAGCTTGCCGACGACGATACCCGCCGCCAGGTTGGCCAACGCCACGGCATGCGGCAACTCTTCGCCCGCTGCAATGGCCGCCGCCAGGGTGGAAATCACCGTGTCACCGGCACCGGTGACGTCGAACACTTCGCGAGCACGCGCAGGCAGATGCAGCGCTGGCTGGTCAGGCCGCAACAGTGTCATGCCGTGCTCACCACGGGTCACCAGCAAAGCACCCAGTTCGAGCTCAGCCATCAGCTGCGCACCTTTGGCGACCAACTCGGCTTCATCGACACAATGTCCGACGATGGCTTCAAATTCGCTCAGGTTTGGCGTGATGACGCTGGCGCCGCGATAGATCGCAAAATCCTTGCCCTTCGGATCGGCCAGGACAGGGATGCCACGGTCGCGCGCCGCTTTGATCAACACCTGATGGTTCTTCAATGCGCCTTTGCCGTAGTCGGACAGCACCAGGACCTTGACGCCGTCGAGCAACGAATCCACTTCCTGGCTCAACGACAGCGCGTCGGTCGCAAACGGTTCTTCGAAGTCGATACGCAGCAGCTGCTGGTGGCGGCTCATGACCCGTAATTTGACGATGGTGGGCTGGTGAGCAATGCGCTGGAAACGCGCCGTTACGCCCGCAGCGTGAAGGCTATTGCTCAGGCTTTCAGCCGCTTCATCCTGGCCGGTAACGCCCACGAGGGAGGCTTTGGCGCCCAGTGCGGCGATGTTCAAGGCAACGTTGGCGGCGCCGCCCGGACGGTCTTCGATCTGATCGACTTTGACCACCGGCACCGGGGCCTCAGGGGAAATCCTGGAGGTACCGCCATGCCAGTAGCGGTCGAGCATGACATCGCCCACTACCAGCACTGGTGCCTGATCGAAACGCGGCATGGACAACTTCATCGAACAACCCGTAACTAAGAATGAACAGGGGCGGAATCTTAGCACAGGGTTCGCAAAGGCTTGAGGCCTTGGGGAAAAGTCGATGCAACGGCAGGCGTACGAAAAAACAGTGGGAGCCGCTTGAGGCAAGACGGCTCCCACAGTTCCGAGGTCTGGACATGGGCTCCTGTATCAACCCGGTCTCTGTAGGAGACGTCCGAGGTTACGAGGGCAGCGAAGGCGGTGGCTCAGTCACTATGGAAGCCGCTGACCTACCGTATTCGCCCGCAAGCCGGCACACATTTAAAGCGCCTGTCGCTGGACTCGTGCGTTAAACGGCGCCCACCGGTGCCGGCTCATCCAGCCCCATCGCGTGAAGGCGAGCGTAGTAGCCGTTCTGTGCCAGCAACTCGGAATGCGTGCCACGTTCGACGATGCGTCCCTGATCCATGACCAGAATCAGGTCGGCCCGCTCGATGGTCGACAGGCGGTGAGCGATCACCAGCGTGGTGCGGCCTTTCATCACATGGTCGAGCGCTGCCTGAATGTGACGCTCGGACTCGGTGTCCAGTGCCGACGTCGCCTCGTCCAGAATGAGCAAGGGCGCGTTCTTCAGCAGTGCGCGGGCAATGGCCAGACGCTGACGTTGGCCACCGGAGAGCAATACACCGTTTTCGCCCACCTGAGTGTCGAAGCCTTCCGGCAACTGCTCGATAAACTCTTTCGCGTAGGCATCGGCTGCGGCGGCCTCAATCTCGGCACGCGGCGCGCCGGCCAGATCGCCGTAAGCGATGTTGTTGGCCACGCTGTCGTTGAACAGCGTGACGTTCTGGTTCACCTGAGCGACATGCCTGCGCAGGTTACGCAGGCGATAATCCTCGATCTCGACGCCATCGAGCAGGATCTGCCCGGATGTGTGGTGATAGAAGCGAGGAATCAGGTTCGCCAGCGTGGACTTGCCACTGCCGGACCGTCCAACCAGTGCAATCATCTGACCCGGCGCCGCCGAGAAGCTGATGTCATGCAGCACCTGACGCTCGGTTTCAGGGTAGGTGAAGTTCAGGTTGCGAACCTCCAGACGCCCTTCGACCCGATCCCGCTCGACGGTGCCGGTGTCGACTTCCGGCTCGACATCAAGCTGTTCGAAGATGCTCTCGGCGCCCGCGACCCCTTTCTGGATCGTCGAGCTGACTTCAGACAGCTGACGAATCGGCTTCGGGAGCAGACCGGCTGCGGTGATGTAGGCCACCAGATCACCGGCAGATGCGTCGCCCCTCAGCCACAGGACGAGGAACATCAGCACGGCCATGGCGGTGTAGATCACCAGTTGCAGCATGGGGGTGTAGACCGCGCCGGTCTTGGTCATGCGCAGCTGCTTGTCGGTGTTGCTGGTGCTGGCCTTGGCGAAGCGCTCTTCTTCGTACTTCTCGCCACCAAAGCTGCGAACGACGCGATAGCCCTGAATGGTTTCCGACGCGACGTGGGTCACGTCGCCCATCGCCACCTGGATTTTCTTGCTCTGCTTGCGAAACTTCTTGCTGGAGCTGCCCACCATGAACGCGATCAAGGGCAGGATCGCCAGCATGACGATGGTCAGCTTCCAGTTCATCCACACCAGATAAAGGAACAGGAAAACGATGGTCAGGCCTTCGCGGATGACGACCTTGATCGCATCGGTCGCAGCCCCCGTGACCATGGTCACGTTGAAGGTGATTCGGGAAATCAGATGCCCGGAGTTGTGCGTATCGAAATACCGGTTCGGCAGAACCAGCAGCTTGTTGAAGAGCTGGACGCGCAAGTCATGCACAAGGCCCAGAGAGACCTTGGCCAGGAAGTAGTTACCCAGATACGAACCCAGGCCCTGCCACGCCGCGATCAATACGATCAGCAGCGGCACTGCCTGCAGCAACTGCAGATCCCTCAGATAGGGCACATTGGGGAACAAGGCCGCTTCAGGGTTAGTCAGGCCGTCGACAAAATATTTGAGAATGCCGGCCAGCATCGGCTGAGTCGAGGCGAAGATCACGAAGCCAACGATACTGAGCAGAAAGATGCCCACGTAAGGTTTCACGTAGGTCAGCAGTCGAAGATAGATTTTCAGGCTGGAGCTCTGTCCGCTATCGGACCCTTTGTCGCTCATCGTAAAGCTCACTGGTTGAATTGAACGCGGGATTTTAACACAGCCGGGCGCGGGTCCCGCGCCCATACCAGAATGCTGGCCAGGCCGATGGGAAGCCAACTGATGAACCATTCGGCTCTTGGCGTTCCGGTAAGACTCGCGGCGTCGAACTGCATCGCCAAGGTGGAAAACACCCAGATGCCCATCAGGCAACGACCAAGGGCGGTATCCCGGGCACGCCAGCATTCCCACAGCACGGTCAACCATACGGCCGCCCAGAGCAACATGCCTGGCAACCCGAGTTCGATCGCGACATGGGTAAACAGGTTATGGGAGTGATCGAACCGTATACCGCTCGCCAGCACCTTGTAATCGGAACCCAGGCCGAGGCCTGTCCATGGATGATCGCCGATCATTGTGACAGCTGAAGCAAAAATTTCAGGACGGTATGAAGATCCGCGCGCGACCATCAACGGTTCCAGCACCCAGAAACCGATGACGCCCACCACAATTGCAGCAGCCGAAACGGTCCAGGCCCGAGGGTCACGCCACCAGATGGGCAACACAATGACGGTCAAAAAAAGCGCCAGCACCGCACCGCGACTCTGCGACATTACGACAAAGGCCACCGAGAACAGCAGCCCGACCAGCCAGAGCGCCTGCAACACTCTTTTTTGCGGCGGGAGCAGCAACGTCCAGACAGCGCCGACGCCAATCACGTAAGCGCCGAGGATCGGATGACTTAACTCACCGATCCCTTCCAGTCGGGCGATCCACGGATTGTGTTGGTAGACGAAGAACTTGAGGATCGAAACCAGCGCAGCCACCGCCATTCCTGCGCCGCTCCACTGCAGCAAGCGAACAACCCTTTCCTGCCCGACAACGGCGAGAACCGGAAAGAACAGGATGAAAATGGCGATGTAGAGGATGCGCTTCAACTCCCGGTCCGGCTCGCTCGCCGCACTCCAGGACAGGGTAATGGTTGCCCAGACGGCGAACAGAACCAGAAGCAGGCATAGCAATCGCTGTGCGCGAAAAAATTCATGAAAGTTGCTGCGAGCCGACCACGCCAGGATGATCGTCGGTAGCCAAAGGAACACCACTAAACCCTGTTGGTACACCTTATTGGCAGGTGCGAAACCAATGGCCAGCACAAACCACAAAAATCCGACGGACAGCAACGTTCGCGCCCAGAGACTTGAATGCATCTTTTCTCCCTAACAATCTCGACCAGCCGACCACCATGGTTAAAGCGCTCGCTTTTGGGCATCATTGCCCCTTCAACGGTTCGCAACTTCCATAAGGCTTTTTACTGATGCAATGCTCTCGGCTCTCAAAAGCCGCTTTAGACCAAATGATCGTCGGCGCCTCAGTGCTGGAAGCCGACAGCTATGGCGCGAAAGTGTACAGGTTGCAGGGGGGCAATATCCTTAAACTCTTCAGGCGCAAACGCTGGTTTTCGTCTGCTTTGCTACGACCGTACTCCAAACGCTTTATCGACAACGCTGTGCAGCTTGAAAAGCTGGGTGTGCCGACATTGAAGGTCGTTCACTTCTACACGCTCGAGCAGCCGGGCATGACCGCCGTGCTGTACCAACCCCTGCCAGGCGAAACACTTCGCCAATTGGCAAAGGCCCCTGGTTTCAGCTGGGCACAGGCGCTTCCCGCGTTGATCGGACTGATCCGCGAACTGCACCGCTCAGGCGTCTATTTCCGCTCGTTGCATCTGGGCAATATCGTGGTCACCCCAGACAAGACCCTGGGATTGATTGACGTTGCCGACATGCGTTTTTTCAAGGCGCCGCTTTCGGAAAGCCTGAAGAAACGCAACGTTCAGCATTTCGCCCGCTACATCGAACGCGAGAACCTCGGGGAAGAGTTTCCTTTGCAGGACCTGGAGCAGGCCCTACTGAACAGCTGATGAGGCTAGGGACGATCCGGTGCAAGCAGGGCGCGGGAATCATTGCAGAACTGCAACCACACCCGCTCCGGAGCCAGGGCGCGGTACTGAGAGGCCGATATGCTCTCGCTTTCCTGTGCAGCGAACTGATCGATGGCGGCGACCCACGCCGGCACATCCGCGACCGGTACGTAGCGCCCGGCCTCGCCCAGCTGTTCACGAAAAACCTCGAGATCGCTGGACAGCACAGGCACGCCGGCAATGACCGCTTCCTGCAGAACCAGCCCGAGCCCTTCTTCGCGCGAAGGAATCACGACCCAATCGAACCCGCGATACAGCTTCGCCAGGCCTGGCTTGTGACCCGGCAGAAAAACCTTGTTCGCTAGATTCAACTGTCGAATCTTGCCTTCCAGCACGTGACGATCCGGGCCTTCTCCAACGATGACCAGCTTCAAATCAGGATGGCGAGACAGCGCTTGGGAAAACGCGTCGAGCAGATAATCGAATCCTTTATCGGCGACCAGTCGTCCGACGGCCCCCATGACCCGCACACCACTGCTTGGCAGGTCCATCAGACGACGGGCCTGCTCGCGCTCTTGCAGCTCCAGACAAAACAGCTTGGGATCGAGCGCACTGCGAAGCGCTTGAACGGGCAGGCCAAGTGTCTGTTTGAGTGACGAGGCAAGGGTCATCGAGACCGCTGCCAATGTCAGTCGCTCGGAAGGAAAATCCTGAAAGAGTGTCTTTTGCTCATCGCTCAGGCGCGTGGCGCCATGAAACACCACCACAGCCCTGATGTGAGGCATGGTTTTCAAGACCGGAAGCAGCACGCGTGACGCCCCCAGACCATCGAGCAACACGACCCGGGCGTCACTGTCGATCAAGGCCTTGCGCAGGCGCACGTACAGGACAGGCTTGAGAAAGCGCCAAAAATGCCTCGCCTTCAATTGGTGAGAGGAAAATCCCCACTCACGAATATCCGCGCCCGGCGTGGCTACCGCGCCCTGCCGCCCCTTGAGAAACCAGGTTTTGACTTCGATTCCCGGATCTAGCTGCGAGACAATCTGATGATGCACCTTGTGCACCGACGAAAATGGCGCGCCGCTTGACCACATCACGTTCACGAGGCTCATTTTGCACCGCGTCTTGACGGGAAGGTCACTACATCCCTGCAGATAGAATCAATCAATGATAAAGCCAATGCGCCCCCCAGGAGAGCAGCGTAAGTCAGCGTTCACAGCGGCGAACCGTAGGGCAGATCGACCAGAGCACGGTGATTCCGAATGTTTGTATGCGACACAACCCGCCAACAGAATACTGCCGTAACGACGGCTATTACGCCCGGGAAATGTACTTCTTTTGCATCAGCAACTGAATCAGTCAAACCCCTATTGCTGCGCGCAGTCTCTCAAACCAGCTTAACGGGGCCTGTTCGCGCAACGCCGGTTCAAGCTCACGCACGATCCGCGCACCGATTGCCCCGAAGCCAAACTGAGACACTGCCAGATCGCGACCGTTGACCGCAATACGCTGAGCGAGCATTGGATCATCTCGCAGCACCGCGAGTTTCTTCTGCAATTGCGGGATGTCGCTGTAAAACACCACGTTGTGCATGTCCTGCAAGCCCAGCGCCTGGTTTTCCGCCTCTCCCTGATCATAGGCAAACAGCACGCACCCGCACGCCATCGCCTCGAAATTCTTGATCATGTATTCGCCCATGCCCACATCGGCACTGACGAAAAACCGGATCCGATTCAACGTGTCACAGTATTCCTCGCCTGACTTGGTACGGGTCACGACCAGTTTTTCCACCTGGCCAAGCTCATCGAGCAATGCCTTGCGCCCGCTGTAAGCCACACTGTTGGTGCTGCCGACGAACGCCAGTTCGATGTCCCGCTCGCGTCCCTGGTCACTCAAGAGCGTCTGATCGTAGCCCTTGGGGACGAAAACGGCGTCGAAGCCCTCCTGGCGCAGACGTTCGCTGACCATGAAACCGGAGCTGATGACACGCACCCAAGGCAACTTGCGATAGTGAGCACTGAACTTGCCGGTGTATTTGCACGGAATGTAGTTCTGGTAGGCATCGTGCTCGAGGATCACCAGATGAGGGACCGTGCGAATGAAGCTCGCCTGACGGATCTCCTGCTTGAACCTCAGGAAGAACACAATACGGTCGTATTTCGTGACGTCGACGTGCTGGCGAAAGTAACGACGCAAATGGCGTTGGTCGTCCGAGGTCAACCAGCGCAGGTCGCAGTCGCAGCTGGCAGCGACGCCTTCATAGAGGCGATCCAGAATCGCGCGCTGCTCTTTCTGGACCAGAAATAAAACCTTCATGGACTTCCTTATAAAACCTGATCATGCCTGCCCGGCCGCTCAACACCCTGAAGGCGTCGAGGGCTATCAGAGCTCCTTGCGCCAGAACAGCTCGTGACGACGCACGGCCTTCCTGAAAAACTCATTCTCACCTTCCGCAGGCCATCGCCGGCCAGCCAAGACCTTCTGCAACCATCGCCGGATCCGGCGCTTGAGCGGAGCAGGCGGCTGCAGATCATGCATCATACCCAAGGCCATGGCCTTGTCTCGCTGTTGTTCGGTATTGAGCTGGACACTGTAAGGTACCAACGCTTCCGAGGCATCGAATACCGGGGGCAGGGCCACGCCACCGTAGGCATTGCCCATCGGCCAGCGGTCGTTGTCGTGCAAGTGATTGGCGTACCCGAGAATCACGCTCGGCTGCCATTCCAGTCCCGTCAATGCCTCCAGAACCGCTGCCTGGGAGCAGATGTGGTCCGGATGAGGGTCAATGGTGGCATGAGGCATCACCACCACTTGAGGTCGTGCCTGCAGCAACAAAGCCCGCAGATCCGCGATCAGGTTGTTCCACGTGGGCGCACCGTCGGCATCGCCGGGCAGCGCCATGGCATTGAATTGTCGAAACAGCCGCGTGTCGCTCAGATCGGCTTCACGGGAGGCGACAGGCTGATCAGGCGCAGCTTGCATGGCAGGCAGTTGCAAACAGAAATAACCCAGCTGCACGCAACGGGATTCCGGCACGCCAGCCCAACGCGGCACGGCGATGCTGTCCCAGGCACGCAGCCGGCCTTTGATCCGCGCGGCATCGGCGCGATTCATCCCCATCTGCTGGTAATGCTCGGCTTCGATTTCGCCAGCGGTGAGCGTCACGATCCAGCTTTCCTCCGCCTCGGCGTACAAGCCAAACGCTGCCAGCTCGGCATCATCGGCATGCGGCGCGATAACCATGACCCGCTGACGCCGCGCATCGTCATGGCGGAACGACCACAACCGCAGCGCTCCCTGAATACCGCAACGACGCCCGCGAATGCGCAGCGTGCCTGCGTTCAACGCGTCGTAAAACCCGGTGAGATTGAGGTAGCGCAAACCGTTCACGCCGCGCTCGAAGGCCTGACTGTCGTGGATCTCACCGCCGACCAGTTCGACGGACGGGTCGAGGAAACGCCCCAGCCATGTGCTTTTGATCGACAACGCCAGGACCAGCGTCTCGGAACCGTCCAGCGTCAATGGCGTATCAACATGCAGCAAGTCGCCGCGCAGGGCAGCGCCCGGCACTTCGTTCTGCGCAGGGAACTGGTACTGGTAGTCATCACCGGGCGAATAAAACAGGTGGTCGGAGAACCACGCCTCGTGAGCCACCCAACCCAGCACCGCGAGAATCAGCGGCAGCCACCAGGCCAACAGGACGCCGAGCACAATCAGAACGACCAACGACACCAGCAACGCCACGCGCTTGTTACGGCGGTGACGCTTGAGCAACGCCTGCTTGCGGCTCACACCTGAAACACCGGAACGGGGTTGCACCAACGATCCTTGTATTCACGATCGGCGCGACCAAAGGAGAAACGCAGCGGCTTGCCCAGCGCCCGAGCATGCTCCCAGGCGCTTTGCGTATTGAGAAAACTCAACACGCTGCCAGGGCTGAAATCACGGGTCTGGGGGTCCACGCCACCGTTGATGTATTCGACGCTGATCCACTCAGGCGCTTCGACGCGGTACACCAGTTGAATGGCAATCGGCGCCTCATTGAGAAAGATCACTGAACCGATCAACAACTCGCGCAGCAGCTCGATGACATCGGCCATCCGCTCGGCGCCAGTGGCCGCGAAACCCCAGCGACGCTGGAAAAGGTCGCAGTACATGCTCGCCAGTTCAGCGCTGGTGAAGTCTGTGACGGGGCGAACCACACCACCGGCCTCTTCAAGCAGCCGCAGTTCGCGGCGCTGGTTGTAGCGGAATTTTTTCGACAGGTCTTCGGGCGTGCGGGCCATGGCCAGCGACTCGGCCTGCGGCTTGAGTGTCGCGATGCGTCCCTGACTCAGCTCTGACAGGTAGCGACCGTGATGGCGCAGCGGAACCTGGGCATCAGCGGCAACCGGCAGGATCAACTCTGCGTTGCCCAGATCGTAAAGACCCTTCTTGCCATGACGTTTAAGCACGTCCTTGGACAAAGCGAGCGAGCGCCCCCATGTCGGGATCGCGGCTTTAAGGTCGCCGTCCCGATGCCAACCCAGGTAACGCACCGGGATTTGCGCCAGACCCGCCAGACGCTCGATCACCAATGGATGCGTGGCGACACTGCCACCAAAACGTTGCCAGGCATGCTGATAGGCGGCCGCATCGATCTGCGTCCAGCCGCGTTCACGCCAGGCTTGAAAACGATTGAGCATCAGGACTCCGCAGTCAGGTCGGTGACTTGCGGCAGACGCCAGAACACCGAGCGCACAGCCTCATCGGAGAAGCGATCACGCAGGCGGTCCAGCATCATCTCGGCGCAGGATTCGCGCTGCCCGGCGTCCAGCCGCGACAGATGAACCAGACCTTGAGCCAGGTGCTCGGCATCCTTCAACGGAAACAGAATACCGACGCCCTCGACCACTTCCTTGGCGCCGCCGCACGAGGTGGCGATCAGCGGCACGCCGGCGACCATCGCCTCCAGCAACACCATGCCGAACGGTTCGTGATCGGAGCTCAGGGCAAAGGCGTCGAATGCCTTGAAATAGCGACTGGCCTGCGGCACTTGCCCCAGCAGCATGACCTCGCGGCCAACGCCCAACTCCATCGCCTGCTCTCTGAGGTCCTGCTCCAGACGGCCCTTGCCCATGATCACCAGTTGGCTGTTGGCGGGCAGGTTGGGCAATGCGTGAGCGAATCCACGCAAGAGCGTGGCCTGGTCCTTGTCCGGGTGCAGACGCCCGACGTTACCCACAATCCACGCGTCCTGCGGCAGACCCAGCGCTTCGCGGGCCTCTTCGCGCGGCAATTGCAGGGCCGCGAGCGCTTCGACATCGATGCGGTTGTAGAGTGTCTGGATACGTCCGGTGGGCCACTTCGGCAGGCATTCGCGCATGTCGTCACGCACCGCGTCCGACACGCCTAGCAGGCTCAGGCGCATGCGAAACAGATGGGCGAACAGCTTGCGACTGCTGCGCTGGTAATCGCCAAACGCGTGATGCACACCGATCACCGGCAAGCGGGTCGCCAGCAACGCGATGTAGATCGGTTTGAAGCGATGAGCGATGCAGAACGAGAAATTTCTGGAAGCCGCGATTTTGCGCAGGTCGCGAATCGCACCCAGCTTCAAGCCACGGATGGCCTTGGAGCTGTACTCCATGAACAGCACTTCGTCCGAGGCGCAGCTTTCGGCCACCTCGGCGTCCGCGGTGCCGGTCAGGAATACCGTGGTGACCCGGTATCCCTTGCCCGCGAAGAGGCTGGCGTATTGACGGGCACAGTCGAGAAACGGCCCGTCATAGCCGTGGCAGAACTGCAACACATGCCGCTCAGCCGAGCGTGTCATAGGTGTCCGCGCCGTCTTTGACCACCAGGATATCCTCCATGATCAGGTACTGCAGATCCGAGCCGAAGAACATGTTCAGGGCATCGGTCGGCGAGCAGATCATCGGTTCGCCACGACGGTTGAGCGAGGTGTTCAGCGACACGCCGTTGCCGGTCAGGTTTTCCAGCGCCTTCATCATGTCGTAGTAGCGCGGGTTGTACTCGCGCTTGAGCACCTGGGCACGGGACGTGCCGTCCTCGTGAACGACTTCCGGCACGCGGGTCTTCCACTCTTCGGCGACTTCAAAGGTGAACGTCATGAATGGCGCCGGATGATCGATCTTGATCATCTGCGGCGCGACGGTATCGAGCATCGACGGGCAGAAAGGCCTCCAGCGTTCGCGGAACTTGATCTGGTGGTTGATGCGGTCCGCCACGCCGGCCACGCTCGGGCACCCGATGATCGAACGACCGCCCAACGCGCGCGGACCGAACTCCATGCGCCCCTGGAACCAGGCGACCGGGTTGCCGTCGACCATGATCTTGGCGATCTGCTCCGGCATGTTGTCGAGCTTGCGCCATTTTGGCTGGCTCGGATGACGGGCACAGGCCGCGATCACGTCCTCGTTGCTGTACGACGGGCCAAGGTAGACGTGTTCCATCTTCTCGACCGGCACGCCACGGGCGTGGGAAACGTAGGCCGCAGCACCGACCGCCGTACCGGCGTCACCGGACGCCGGCTGAACGAACAGTTCTTTGACTTCGGGACGCGCGATGATTTTCTGGTTCAGCTTGACGTTCAGCGCGCAACCGCCCGCGAACGCGATTTTGCCGGTTTCCTTGAGGATGTCACCCAGGTAGTGATCCATCATCTGCAGCGCCAGCTTCTCGAACAGCGCCTGCATGCTGGCGGCGTAGTGGATGTACGGCTCGTCGGCGATATCGCCTTCGCGCTTGGGACCCAGCCACTCGATGAGTTTTGGCGAGAAGTAGAAACCCTTGCCCTTCTCTTTATAACGACGCAGGCCGATGACGTTGGCGTATTCGGTGTTGATCACCAGTTCGCCGTTTTCAAAGCTGGCCAGACGCGAGAAGTCGTATTTGCTGGCGTCGCCGTACGGCGCCATGCCCATGACTTTGAATTCGCCGTCGAGCATTTCGAAACCGAGGAACTCGGTGATCGCGCCGTACAGACCGCCGAGGGAATCCGGATCGTAGAATTCCTTGATCTTGTGGATCTTGCCGTTTTCGCCATAGCCGAAGAACGTGGTGGCGTACTCGCCCTTGCCATCGATACCCAGGATCGCGGTTTTCTCTTTGAAACCGGAGCAGTGGTAGGCGCTGGAGGCGTGAGCCAAGTGGTGCTCGACCGGCTCGATCTTGATCTTCTTCGGGTCGAAGCCCAGTTGCTCCAGGCACCAGACGATCTTGTTGCGGTAGCGCTTGTAGCGACGGTTGCCCATCAGGATGGCGTCGAGCGCGCGGTCCGGGGCGTACCAGTAACGCTTGGCGTAGTGCCAGCGCGCCTCGCCGAACAGGCTGATCGGGGCAAACGGAATGGCGACCACGTCGACGTCGGAAGGCTTGATGCCGGCCTGTTCCAGACAGAACTTCGCCGATTCGTAAGGCATGCGGTTCTTTGCGTGCTTGTCACGAACGAAGCGCTCTTCTTCGGCGGCTGCTACCAGCTTGCCGTCGATGTACAGGGCCGCGGAAGGATCATGGCTAAGGGCGCCGGACAGGCCAAGGATCGTCAATGCCACTAGGGTCTAGCCTCTTAAGTCTGCGTGCAGGCGGTGTGCGCCTGATCGATAAGGTGTGCCTGGCACTTGGGCGGCCGGCAGCTAAAGGGCGGGATTATAGCGTAATGAAGCGCCATATGGCGCAGGGCAATAGATATGTACCGCTCAATGCCTGTCGAATGCTGATTGATTGGGGGCATCAATCACGCGGGCAACCCGCACCACTCGTGTCCGTCGCCAGAGGACGGATCAGGAACCCCACATGGATGCACGAAACCCCGCTTCAACGGCCGCCAACCCTGAACAGGACATTGCGCGGGCCGCGCTGAAAGAACTCGGTCGATTGAATACAGCACTGGCCGAAGAACTTCGCGCCCTGCCGCACGCCTCAACCGGATTGCTGGACGCGATACAAGGCAACGACAGCCTTGAACTGGAACGAGAAATCACGGCCCTTCTGGAACGTGTCGACGCGTTCTGGACCGCCCCGTCTGCACAAGGAAACAGTCGACAGGCACTGTTCACGTCTAGCCTTCAACAGGCCCTGCAACAGGAAATCGCCCTCAAGGTCCACGAGCGCGACCTCTGGCCGGACGTTGCGACGCTCTGCGCGACAGAGCAGCCGTCAACCGTGCGGTCATACTCACTGCACATCAAGCTGGGCGAGCGAACATGGGCCGAGATCAAAGGGGCGCTGTTTCTAAGAGCGGCGACGGGCCCTGGGCTGCTGGCCTTGCCGGGCATGGGTCTGACTCAGCACCCCGATCAGAAGGCGCTGACCGCAACGGTCGTTCAGTGGCTCAACGACGATCGTTTGCGCGATGCGCTACTCGTCAACGCCGATCGCCTGTATCGGGATGCAGTGCGCGCCATCGTTGATGATCCTGACCTGATGCTGGAAACGTTTACCGCAACTGACATCAAGTTGGCGCCTGTATCAGACAATCCGTACGCCTACGCCGTCAGCCGTCAGCTGGACAAGCAACGCAGCGATGTCAGGCACGCCTGCATTGAGGGCCATAACTGGCAACCGGAAGTGCGCGCGCATGCGCTTGTAAACGCCATCCAGATGCCCGGTCTGTTTGGCACTGCCGCCATGATCGAACGACGCAAGCAGGCCCACCTCGAGTTTCAACTCCGGGCGAGCTGGCCCTACTGGATGAAGCTGGCCAATGCCCATGATCGTCGGGAATACCACACCCGGATGACCCGTTACGAGGAGGCCCGCCAGCGGCTTCACACCGCTTTGAACGGCGCGACGTCACCTGAGACCTACGCCCGACTGTGCCTGCAAGCCAGACTGGCGAATGATCACGGCTACGACCTGGACCCGTCTGTCATTACCGTGAGCACCCAACGCCGCTTGCCGGTGACCGACGAAACCTACACCGCGAGCCAGTCTCTAACCTTGCTTGCTCTTTACGGCCTGCATCCCGGAGATCGCCTGGAGGGGTCGGACTTCCTGACCCAGACCTCCATTTCGATCGATGGCGTCGCGGCAACGACCCGCTATCCGCAGCTCACTCCCGACTACGTGGCCGAGGTGATCGACGCGCTGAACGCCCGCTTAGGTTTCGGCGAATACCAGCGCACCCTTTACAGCAAGGAAGCCAACCAGGCATTGATGGCAGAGGCCATCCGCCATCAGTTCACTGCGTTGGGGTATGCGGCGAAAATGCAGGGCCACCTGACGGACGAAGATTTCGGCCTGCTCGAGCCCATCACGCACTCGGCACAAGATGTCACCCTCAGCCGCGTACAGCACATCACGCTCAACCAGCAGGAAACGCTGGGCAATATTCTGGTATTCAGGAAAGAAGACGCGAGCGGTCAGCTCCAGCGACTGATCATGTTCACCGCCGACGCCCCTCGCAATCAGGTGTTTCAGGCCTTCAACAACGAAACCCAGTTGCGCGACGAGCTGATCACGTGGGGTGCCAATGCGCCGATGAGCGAGTACGTGCTCCGACAAGTGGACGCGTCTGAACGACCGACACTCATGGAAGCGCTCAACGCGCAGGCCCGCCGCCCCGATCGCGGCACCGGCTTCGTTCAGTTGTCGGAACCGAGTTCCTACGACAAGGCGCTGGGCGTCATGGTCAGCGAGCACGTGCGAGTCACGCTTGCCGATCAGAACATCCACACCCCGGACTGGTACACCCAGGCCAGTGCAGACCAACGCCAGCAACTGACGAAGTTCGAACGCGATGCCGAAGGGGCGTTGCACAACTACGCAGCGCATCCGCACACCCATGTTCAGCCGTTCGAAGCCTATGTCCATGAGCGTGCGCGCCAGAAAATCAACCAGCTGCTGGGCGTCAGCGCTGGCACGGTCGACCCCGACAGCGTCGTTATCACTTCGCCGCGCCAGACGCAGACATACACCCAGATGGTGCGCGACGGTTACGACGACAGCCTCGACTTCATCAATGAAGGCACCGACTCCACGGCCAGCTTCAGCGGGCCGGAAGGCATCGACCTGAGCGCGCTGACGCCGGCCATCGTCACGGGCTCGGTGCGCGGCAAATGGCTGGCGGACGACTACAGCGCGCTGGCCAAACGCTCCTTGCTCGATCCTCAATCCCCAGGCTACGACTACCGACGCAAGGCCAGCACGCTGATCACTCAGTTACAGATGAAAGCCGCCGCACTGAAAAGCCTGCTGAAAGGGCATATCAGCCCGACTCAATACCAATGGCTCTACAGGTCGATCACTTTCCTGAATCGCGACGACAGCGCCACGCGTGAGCGCTACCCGGTCTACCCGCTGCACCTTCATGTGGACAAGCCATTCATTGGCTCGGGACTGACAGGCATTGACCAGATTGTCATTCCCGACACTACGCTAATCCACGTCGAGACCGTGCAGGGCTGCTTTGCCCTGCTACCGACCGACGTCAGAGTGGCGGCACTGCTGTACACCCCGCAGGCGCCGGATGGCATTGAGTTCCGGCTGTTCCGCCATTTTACGGACTCACTGAAAAACAGCGGGATGATCGATTACTACAAAGACCGTTGCCGTGTCGCTGCGCGCCGCACGCTGTCGTTCTTTCTCAACGACATGAAAGACGGCAAAGCCAACAAAGCCCCGTTTCTGCCGCGCGAACCGATCACCCACTTCAGCGATGCCTGTTTCAACCGGGTCATCGAGCGCAAGTTGCGTGATGTCGATGACACGACGACAAGCCGCAGCGACATGATCACGCAATTGGTCTGGAGCAGCGTCGAGATCATCGCGACGGTCCTGACCTTGCCGTTCCCACCGGCCAGCTTCGCTGTCGGCGCAGCCCTTTCGCTGCGTGACAGTCTCCTCGCGGTCAAGGCACTGACGGGCGAGCACCCGGAAGGCGCCAACGCACTGATCCTCGCCTCGATTTTCAATGCACTGGGCGCCGCAGGTGATGCCGCGTCGGGGTTGAAGGGCTTTGGCGACATCGTGCGCAAGCTGGAAAAACACCCCGCCACCCGGTCCGGATGGACGCCGCTGACACCCGACACTCAGTCGATAGACCGCGCCGTCACGCACGCGCTCGACGAGGTCATCCCTGACCGGGCTGTGACCCCGGCGCTGCCCGAGGCCACGGCCCGTATGGGCAACCATGCCGACGGTGTCACCCTGGAAAACGGAAGGCACTGCATCACGATGGATGGCCAAACGTATCAGGTGCAATACGATGCCCAATTGCGGTGCTGGAACATCGTCGATCCCGCCAATCCGTTCTCTTTCTTCGGCAAACAGCCGGTTCGGCTCGATGAAAACGGAAACTGGACGTTGCTGAACCGCACAAACCTGCGCGGAGGCGGCCTGGACGGTCGTGCCGGTTTTACCCCTTTGCAGGAAACGCCGTCCGGCGCGACCGCGACGACCACTGATGTGCTTGAGTATGAGCTCCCTGCCCATCTCCAGCCCGTGATGACGCGTATTTTGGGAGCGAGTCCCCAGGATCCGACCAACCTTGGCCTGGAGGAATACTTCGAAATGGTCTTCAGCCAGGCTCGCCAAACCTACGCCACCCTCAGAGAAAAGCTCTACCGGGACGCTCAGGCGTTCTTCATACAACCTGCATTGCCGCCCAGACCGACACTGCCCGCAGTGAAGCCATCAACGACAATAAGCGCGTTCGTCGAACAGGTGTTTGCCCACAGCAATGGCCTGGTACTGAGCGAATCGATCCAGTCGGTGGCCAGCAAACGCTTGCTGCTGCTCAATATGCCGCTGCTGGCGCAGCAACGCGTCGACGTGATTTACATCGAGCACTTGTTTACCGACAAGCACCTGAACAAGCTGGCCAAGTACAAGGCGCAAGGCTCCAGAATCCGCGCCGGGTCCCACGAAATAAAGGACCATCTCGAGCACCTGAACGATGGCGCGTTGAGCAATCACAACGGCGAATACGATTATTACCACCTGATCAAGCAAGCCCATCGACACAACATCGAAGTGCGCCCTTTCAGCTCGTCAGTGAGCTATCCGATGCTTGAGCACCCTGTGGCAATCGCCGCCGAAGACAGCACCGCCGCTCAAAAAATGAGCAACTTTTTCGGCCACACACTCATCAGCGGTGACGTGGCCGCTCATCCGGCCCGGCGCTGGGTCGCGTTGCTCGACCACAAGCTGGCGACTACCCACGATGGCGTCCCCGGCATTGCCGAACTTCAGGGTGCGATCAGCGTGGAAATCAAGGACGTGCCCGCTGGACGTGTCACACGAATCCGTCCCAAGCCTGAATCCACGGGCGCAGACACTCAACTGAGCGTCTGCGATTTCAAGATTGAATTCGCAAATCCGGACCTCGCCGAAACACCGACCATCGCCCTCAAGCCGACCCGGCTGGATGACGCCTTGCGGCAAAAAATGGACAGCGCATCCATGGGCGGCACGCACACCGGCGACCACGGATTTCGTTGGGACACCGAGACAGGCTGGCAACGAATCGATGCCGAAGACTGGCTGCCCGAAAGCCCGCCCACCGCGCTTCAGCAATCCTTCACAGATCCTGCGTACGAGGTGCCAGCAGATGCGCGGACAACGGTGCATGAACTCGCCAATTTCGAACGCAAGGGGCTGAACCAGGAATACCAATTCGAAGAATCTGATCTGGAGTCGGCGAGATCCGAGTTCTTCGCGCGACGCAACCAGCTTGAAAAGGATGCCCGAAGCATCCTATCGGCCCCGCTCGCTCCTCGACCGACGATGCCGGTGCCAGAGCCACAAATGGACCTGCAGACATTCATCCCGCGACTGTACGAGCACACCGACGGGATGGTCATCGGGGAGTTTCACGCCTCCATCGCCAGCAAGAAGCTCATCATCGATAACCTGCCGCTGCTTGCAGAACAGCACGTCAAAACGCTGTACATGGAGCACCTGTTGACCGATCTGCATCAGGCCGACCTCGACCGATTCATGGACAGCGGTCAGATGAGCAAACGACTGTTGCACGATCTCAAAACACTGGATCAAGGCCATGTGACCGACCCCGACGGGGTCTATTCCTTTGAAGCGCTGGTGATCAAGGCACAGCAGCACGGGCTTGAAATTCGCGCCATCGACTGCGCCGCGAGCTATCACCTCAAAGGCCTTTCGCAGGCCACGCTCACCACTCGCCAACAGATGATGAATTACTTTGCCTCGCGCACCATCCGGCGCCATCAGGCGGTAATGGGGAGCCATCGCTGGGTTGCACTGGTCGGCAACAGCCACTCCAACACCTACGCCGACATCGTGCCCGGACTGGCCGAACTGGAGGGCGGTATCGGTTTGCGCGTGCTCGATGTTTCGCCGGGCAGCTCACGGGGTATCACGCTGGACCCCGGCGAGAATGTGCGAATACCGTTGCGTAATCGTGAGGAATTTCTGAAGGGCGATTTCGTCGTAGAGCTGGAAGTCCGCAGAAGCCCTTCGGCAATCAGGGCACCTCAACCGCTGACGATCGAGGACCGTCTCTCACGGCCCGGGATGTTCCTGACCGAGCAGAAGGAAGGCGGCGAATACGTCATCGTTCACAGGTCGCGAGACAACGAGATCCATCACACGCCTGTTCGGCTTAACGCGGTGGGCAATGTGTTTGTGGAGCGCCCAAGCTGGACCGCCATCCATCGGCGTCCCTATGAGGACATGGACGCGCTGGTGTTGGCACTGGAGGAAATCAATCTGACCCGGGTGGGTTAAGGCCATACATCGCGGGAAGGCCGTCATCGCCGACGGCCTTCTTCGCGCGGACCCGATTCAGGGCGCCTTTGGCAATCGCTGCTCCAGCAACTGGTGCAGCGCGCTGTCGGCGGGCCAGTTGCGCATGAACCGCGCGCGGTCCTTGGCATAGGCCACAGCAAAGGTGCCTGCCGAGGTGTGCTGACACATGGCATCGAGGTCGATCAGCGCCCAACGATCTTGCTGCCAGAACACGTTATGCCCTTTCAGATCGCCATGGCTGATGCGCTCTCGCCGCAGCTGCGCAAACAGCGTGTCCAGCGCCTGCAACTCGCTTTCCGGTGCATCGCCTGAGGCCACGTAGGGCGCGAAACGCTCGATGATGTCGGGTCCAGGCAGGTACTCGGTCACCAGGTACGCCTTGCGGCGCAGCCAGAAAAACCGCTGTTCCAGCAACGCCAACGGCTTGGGTGTGGCAATGCCGAGGAACATCAGGCGATTGCCTTCACGCCATGAATGCCATGCACGGCTCGGGCGCCAGAAGCGCTTGAGCCAATGGGCGAAGTTCTTGATGTTGTAGCGTTTGATGACCAGCGCCCGGCCCGCGACGTCCGCCTTGGCGACACTCGCCGCGCCACCGGTCTTGTACAAATGGCCGCTGTCGATCAACGCGTCTGCCCTGTCCAGCACCGGCAGCATCGCGGCCTCTTCTTCGCGACGAATCGCGCGCAAGCCAAATGGTCCGTCCTTGACGCTGAACAGGCTGCACTCGCGTCCGACCTTGATCAGATAATCCTTCAGGCGCCAACTGCTCACCTTGTCGATCTGTTTTTGTAAGGCCTCGACCGGCAAGCCGTGTTCGCCATTGCTCAGGAGGTAATGGACCAACAGCTCTTCGGTGAACGGCTCGAGCGACTTGGGCAGTTGCGCAAAGAACACGCCCAGATTTTCGAGCACTTTCTGGCGGGACAAAGGTTTCCCGGCGTCCTCCACACGAATACCCGCGCCATCGATCAGGTACAGCTTGCCGTCGTGACGCAGCAGGTTGTCCAGGTGCAGGTCTTCTTGCCACAGACCCTTGGCGTGCATTTGACCGATCGCAGCCAGCGCCTCGCCGAGCACAACCTGTTGTTCGTCCGCCAGCGGCGGCAGGCTTTCCACCGATTTCCAGGCATCGCCGAGGCTTTGCGCCTTGTCCAGAAACTCGAACAACAACCAGCCGCCTTCCCCCTCTTGCAGACCCTCGGCCAGCAACAGCGGTGTGGTCAGGCCTTGCTCGGCGAGCAACTGGACACCGGCGCGCTCACGCTGGAAATGCCGAGGGGCCTTTTGCCCGACCAGCAACTTGGACAGCACCGGACGCCCGCGCCAGATGCCCGCGCCCACATACCGATGCCCCGGCAAAACCCGCAGCAGGCTGAGCAGTTGCAACTCAGCAGGACCGGCAGCATCGGCCAGCGTGATGCTCATCGGCAGCGCTGGCGTGCGACCGGCGTTTTTCAGTTCAGACAAACGCATCGGCGCCCTCTTCGACCCATCATGAATTCAACCGCCAGTGATGACCTGTGGGAGGTTTGCATTCACTGAGACGCGGCCTATCGATTGCTACGTTTATGGCTACCGCGTTTGGCCAACCGTTGCCACCAGGCCTCGACCAACCCGCTGTTTCCGGGTGCGTGCAGATACGCAGCGAGCATCTCGCGGATTTCAGCGTCGTTCCAGACCGGCGCGCGGCGCAGCAGCGGTTCCAGGTCCTTGACCCGGTCACGCTGACCGAAGATCGCCTTGCGGGTTTTCTCCAGGTCAATCAGTTGCGCCAGATAAGCGCCACCGCGTGCCTTGAGAAAAATGTGTTTCGGGTAGAAGCAGCCGTGTACCTGACCAGCCTTATGCAGCGTGCGCGCCAGTTGCCCGCAGGCCTGCAGAATCGCCAGACGCTGAGTTGCGGACAGCTCCCCCCATTGCGTCAGCAACGTGTCCAGATCGGTCCAGCCATCGAGTGCCCGGGTCATCAGAATCGCCCGACGTTCGCCATCGACCTTCTTCTCACCATAGAACACCGCATGCAACGCCGGAATCCCGAGCTTCTGATACAGGCTGATGTTGCGAAACTCGCGGGAGAAAGAAGGCTCGCCCAGCGGGTGATGCAAGGTGCGGGTCAGGTAATTGCTCTGACGCTTGAGGTAATAGCCGGAGCCTTCCAGCTCCAGACGAAACACGCTGCTCCAGCCGCCACGCCCGGTGTTGGGCTCGTCGACGGCGTCGAGTTCGACCTCCCACAACGAATCGAAATCGGCCAGACCGTGGCGCTCAAGCAAGGCGCGGTCGGCATCGGCAATGAACACGCTCATTCGCGCCCCTCGAAAAAGCTGACGATGTGTCGAATGCGTTTCTTGTCTGAATCATTCAGGCGCTCGCGCCCACGGTATTGCAGATAAAAACGCAGGCGCTGGGTGGCGGACAGGTGATATTTGGCGACCTTGTCCAGACAGGCCAGGTCCTTGGTGATGCGATAACGCAGCATGAAGCTGACCCAGAACGCGCCGTTGGGGCAGTCGATCAGGAACACGGTCGAGTGATCGTCCACCAACAGGTTGCGCCACTTCAGGTCGTTATGGGTGAAGTGATGATCGTGCATGGTCCGGGTGTAACGCGCGACCTGCTGGCTGATCGCGTTGACCCAGGAGCGGTCTGCCAATCGCGTGTCATGGGTCCGCGCCAACTCGGACAAATCCTCGGTACGCGGCAGTTCCCGCGTGATCAATGCGCCGCGATCATAGGCAGCGCCATTGCGTTCAAGGCCCCACGCCACGACTTCCGCCGTCGGGATGCCCCACTTGGCGAAACGCTTGAGGTTCTGCCACTCGGATTTGACCCGAGGTCGACCCAGATACCTGCGCAGACCTTTGCCAGCGGCCACATAACGTTTGACGTAATAGTTCACGCCGCCGCGCTCGACCCGGATCACCTCGGACAACGGATCGCGGGTCAGCCGCTCGCCCTTCAAGGCAAACACAGCATCGAGCGAGCCGAAATCATCGCCCAGCGCAGCGTATTCAGGTTCAAGGTTCCAACCTGCCATCAGAGCGCATCCCCGTACCGCAATTTGCGCTGATAGAGCTTCTCGGCCTTGCCTTCCAGCCAGCTCAGCAGCGCCGCTTCTTCAGCCAGGATCTGGCGCAGCGGTTGCTGGAAATAGCCCTTGAGGAAACGCAGCTTGTCGCGGCGCGTCAGGCCGATGTCCATCGCCGAAAAGTACAGCGCGGCCAGATCCTTGTTGCGCCAGCGCATGGTAATCGCCGGGCGGGTCTGGGCACGGTGCAGGTCGATGACCGACAACTTGAAGTCCTCGGGGGTGACCGGCTTGTCGGTGTGCAGCAGGAAATGGCAGATGTAGCAGTCGCGGTGATTCACGCCTGCGCGGTGCATCATGCCGACCAGCCTCGCCACTTCAGCGATGTACGCACGTTTCATGCGCGGCTCGGGCGGCTCTTTCACCCAATTGATGCTGACGTCTTCCAGGCTTTCGGTCGGCGCCAGTTCTTCGGTCACGATGAACGAGTGCTGCGCGGCCGGATTGCTGCCCCGCTCGCCATACGCCACGGCGGTCATGGTCGGCACACCGGCTTCATGCAAGCGGTTGATTGCCTCCCACTCCTGACCGGCACCGAGCACCGGCAGCTTGGCGGTCAGCAGGTTTTTGGCGACTTCGCCCCAACCGATACCGCGATGAATCTTGACGAAATAACCGCGGCCGTCGACTTCGGTGCGCAGGGTACGGCGGTTTTCCAGTTCGCGATAAACCTGACCGTCCAGCGCCTCGACGGCCTCGAACGCATCACGCCCGGCCCAGAGGCTCTTGAAGGGTTCAGCAAGGATCAGTTTCATCCGTGGTGCTCCGCCAGAATCACATCCGCAGCGTGCTGCGGCATGCTGTAAAGGTCAGCCGTGTCGGCGAATGCCAGACCGTTTCGCGCCCAGGTGACGCGCGCGGCATCGTCCTTGAGCATGCGGGCCAGGTATTGGTTGAGCTGGTTCTGTTCGAACGGCTCATCGAGCACTAAACCGCTGTCGGCCTCGGCGATGTAGTGGGCGTAGCCGCACACCGCGCTGACCAGCACCGGCAATCCGGCGACCAGCGCCTCCAGCAGCACCGTGCCGGTGTTTTCGTTGTAGGCCGGGTGGATCAACAGGTCGGCGCCCAACAGGAAACGCGGGATGTCGCTACGCCCTTTCATGAACGTGACGTTGTCGCTCAACCCCAGCGCCGTGCTTTGCAGCTGAAATACTTTGGGATCGTCCTGGCCGATGACAAACAGGCGGGTGCGTTTTCTCAGTTCCGACGGCAACGCGGCCAGCGCCTTGAGGCTGCGATCGACGCCCTTGGTCTTGAACCCGGAGCCAATCTGCACCAGCAGCAGATCTTCTTCGCCCAACTCGAACTCGCGGCGGAAATCGGCACGAATCTCTGCGGCGTTGTCCGGGGCGCGGCGATCCTGGGAGATACCGGGCGGCAACAGGTGAAAACGCTTCAGCGGGGTGTCGTAATGCTTGATGAACAAGGGCTGCTGCACTTCGGAAATCATCAGCACTTCAGTCTTCGCATCTTTGGCGAACACTGCACGCTCATAGTCGGCGAAGTGGCGATAGCGGCCCCAGTACTTGTACAAGCCATGGCGCAGGTTCTGCGCTTTGTCTTCGTAGCAGCCGTCGGCGGCGTAATACACGTCCAGGCCCGGCATTTTGTTGAAGCCGATCAAACGGTCGACCGGCCGTTTGGCCAGATCGGCATTCATCCAGTCGGTGAGCTTCTCATTGCGGCGATGGTTGAAGATCGCCTTGACCGGCGCCACCAGCACTTCGAAGCCCGGTGGCACGTCGCCTTCCCAGATCAGCGTGTAGACACGGATCGTGTGCCCACGCTGCTGACACTCCAGGGCGATGCGCATGAAGTCGCGCTGCAGGCCGCCGAAGGGGAAGTATTTATAAAGCACGAATGCCAATTGCATTACGGATGTTCCTTTGCCGGCAACAGCGCGCTCAACTGGCTCGCCACTCGCTCGGGATTCAGGCGAGTGAAGCACATGGGCCACTCGCGTTCGGTATCGACCCGGCGCTTGTCTTCTGCCGTGGGTTGATAGGTGCATTTCTTCTGCAGACACGGCGCACAGGCCGGGTAATCGCCGGCCAGATGAACCTGTGACTTGCCGTACGCGCCGGTCAGGCCCGGATTGGTCGGGCCGAACAACGACAGGGTCGGCACGTCGAGCGCAGCCGCCAGATGCCCAAGGCCGGTGTCGACGGCAACGCACCCTTGTGCGCTGGCCAGCACTTTGGCGACGCCTGCGAGATTGAGTTTGGGGAGCACCACGGCTTTATCAAGGCCTGACGCAATTCGCTCGGCCCGGGCTTTCTCTGCCGGGTTGCCCCAAGGCAAGTGAACCTCAAGTCCCTGATCGATCATGCGCTCGGCCAATTGCCGCCAGTACACCTCAGGCCAGTGCTTGGTCACCCAGGTCGTGCCGTGCAGGAACAAGACAAACGGCGCGCCGGTACCGGCGTGCAGCAAACGACTGCGGTCCAGCCCGTAATCGCCAAGGCCGGCGGGCACTTCATAACCCAGCGCCTGGGCGAACAACTGCCGCAACCGCTCGACCGCATGTTGACCGCGAGCCACAGGGTACGCCCGGTCGTAAAACCGGGCGGCCAATGGCTCGCGCGCGGAGTTCCTGTCCAGGCCGACGATGGGCGCTTTGACGTAACGGGTCAGCCAGGCGCTTTTCAGCAGACCCTGGGCGTCAATCACCAGGTCGTAACGGGTGTCGCGCAAACGCTGTTTGAACTGCCGCCACTGGCCATTCTTGAAGGTCTGCCAGAGGTTCTTGCGCCAGCGGCGGATCGCGACCGGTATCACGCCCGAAACCGCCGGGTGCCAGGTCGGTATCTCCGCGAAGCCTTCTTCGACGACCCAGTCGAACTGGATGCCCGGCAGGGCACGCATGGCATCGGTCAGCGCAGGCAGGGTATGAATGACGTCACCCAGCGACGAGGTCTTGATCAGCAATACCCGCAAGTCAGGCAACCTCTACCGGGGTGCCGCCCAACTGGCTCAGGGCCTGGATCACCGAGGCCGGTTCCAGCAGGCGCAGGCAGTTATAGTGACCGAAACGGCAGGTGCGCTCGAAGCAGGGACTGCATTCGATGCCCAATTGAACGATCTCCACATGATCGGCCAGCGGCGGCGTAAAGCCCGGCGAGGTCGAGCCGTACACCGCCACCAGCGGGCGATTCAACGCAGCGGCCACGTGCATCAGGCCGGAGTCGTTCGACACGACCGCGTCGGCGCAGGACAGCAGGTCAATGGCTTCAGCCAGCGAGGTGCCGCCACTGAGGTTGACCGACTCTTCCCGCAGGCCGGGAATCAGCCGCTCGCGAATGCTTTCACCCACGGGATGATCGTTCTTGGAGCCGAACAGCCAGACCTGCCAGCCTTCGCGAATCTTCGCTTCGGCGACTTTGGCGTAATGTTCGGAAGGCCAGCGCTTGGACTCGCCAAACTCTGCACCTGGGCAGAGCGCCAACACCGGGCGATCCAGGCTCAGGCCGAACTTGGCCAGCGCGGCATCGCGGCTGGCGGTTTCGATCTGAAGGCTCGGCTTGGGATACGGGCGCGGGATCTCGGCGCCTTTCTCAAAGGCCAGCGCCATGAACCGCTCGATCATCAGCGGGTATTGCTGCTTGTCGAGGATGCGCACGTCGTTGAGCAGGCCGTAACGAAATTCGCCACGCCAGCCCGTGCGTTTCGGGACGCCGGCGAAGAACGGGACCAGCGCCGACTTCAACGAGTTCGGCAGCAGGATCGCCTGATCGTATTGGCCCTTCAGGGATTTACCGATGCGACGACGGGTCGCCAGTTCGAGCGCGCCGTGGCCGAGCGGGAAGCTCAAGGCCTTGCGCACCTCGGGCATACGCTCAAGGATCGGCCGGCTCCACTCGGGCGCCAGCACATCGATTTCGCATTGCGGGTGACGCTGTTTCAGGCACTGGAACAGCGTTTGCGCCATCACCATGTCACCGACCCAGCTGGGCCCTACGATCAGAATTCTCATGCTCAATCCAAAAACGACCAGAAACGAGCAGGGAGGCCCATCAGACTGCGTGACGCTTCCACACAGCCTGACGCCTCCCTGTCATAGCTTTATATATGCCCTTCAATCAGGGCGTTGCAGTGCTGTCACTGCCTGGCTCGCCACCTGTGGGAGCGAATTCATTCGCGATGAGCCAGACCCATCGACACGTCTGCGTCGCCTGACACATCTTTCGCGAATGAATTCGCTTCCACAGGGGGTGATGTGTCCTGCGCCAACATCAACTCAACCCCAACTGCGCCCAGATCCGCATCACTTCACGCCGTTCGGCCGCAAACTGATCGCCGCTGACCACCCCCACATCCTTCTGCAAGGCCTGTCGGTGAGCGGCTGAACGATACGCCTTGTACACCTCGCGCAGCAGGCTGGCATCGTCGGCCGGCATCAAACCCGCCTGCTCCAGACCTTCAAGAATGCGGATGTTATCGGTGTATCGAAGCAGCGCGGGATGCTCTCTGGACCACGCCAAGGCCGCGTATTGCACCATAAATTCGATATCGACGATACCACCGGCGTCCTGCTTGAGATCGAACGACGCCGTGGCTTCGAAGGCATTTGCCCCCTTGCCGGCGGTTGTGCCCTTGGTGCCGAGGTTGTCGCGCATCTTGGCGCGCATCTCGCTGACTTCCTGACGCAGCGTGTCCAGATCGCGCTCGCGGCCCAGTACCGCTGCGCGAACCGCTTCGAATCCCCGGCCCACGTCCGTACTGCCCACCAGCACCCGGGCACGCACCAGTGCCTGATGCTCCCAGGTCCAGGCTTCGTTTTCCTGATAACGGGAAAACGCACCCAGTGAACTCACCAGCAAACCCGACGCACCCGAAGGTCGCAGGCGCATGTCCACTTCGTACAACTGACCGGAGTTGGTCTGCGTGGTGATCAAATGGATGATCCGCTGCCCCAGACGCGTAAAGAACTGCGCGCCGTCGATCGGTTTGGCGCCGTCGGTTTCGGCCTGTGGATCGCCATCGTGGATGAACACCAGATCCAGATCGGAACCATGCCCCAGTTCGATCCCGCCGACTTTCCCATAACCGACAATCACAAACCCGGGGTCGCACACCGTGCCGTCCGGGCGCCGTGGCGCGCCATGGCGGGCCACCGTGTGCCGCCACGCCAACGCCAACACCTGTTCCAGAATGGCCTCTGCCAGCCAGGTCAGGTAATCGCTGACCTTCATCAACGGCAGACTCCCGGTGATCTCCGACGCCGCGACACGCAGGCTGTGCGCCAGCTTGAAGTGCCGAAGCGCTTCCATCTGCTGTTCAAGATCATCTTCTGGAATGCGGGTCAGGCGCTCACGTAACTCGGCGCCCAATTCCAGCGCTTGTGGCGGGCTGAACAATCGCCCTTCGTTGAGCAATTCGTCCAGCAGCAACGGGAAGCGCGCAATCTGCTCGGCGATCCAGGGACTTGCCGCGCACAAGGTCAGCAGCCGGCGCAGCGCACCCGGGTTTTCGGTCAGAAGCACCAGATAAGCCGACCGCCGCGCCACGGCTTCGACCAAAGGCAGCACACGTTCGAGGACCAGATCAGGATTGCTGTGCTCGACCGCTTGCGCCAGCAGGCGCGGAATAAATGCATCCAGTCGCTCACGCCCCAGACGCTGCATCGAGCGCAGCTGCGAACTGTTGCGCAAATTGCTCAGGTGCTTCAGCGCTTTCGGCGCATCGGTAAATCCGCCCTCCTGCAATTGCAGGCAGGCGCTCTCTTCATTCTGTGACTCTTCCCACAGTGGCAACCACTCGCCGCCGACGATCTCCTCGCCGCCGTCCTCCTGACCCTCTTCTTCATCCGGGTCGGCGATGACTTGCCGGAAATGCCAGTCAACCCGAGCGCGCCAATACATAAGCTTCTCGTGGAAGCTGTCCCAGTCGGCAAAGCCCATGATAAACGCGATGCGCGACTGGTCCCGATCATCCTCGGGCAGCATCTGTGTCTGGCGGTCGGCAATGGCCTGTATGGCGTGCTCGGTGTAGCGCAGGAATTCATACCCCTGACGCAGCTCATCAATGACGGCCGAAGGCAGATAGCCCTGACCGTCGAGCGTGCGCAACACCTTGAGCAACGGACGCTGCTGCAGGCTCAGGTCGCGACCGCCGTGAATAAGCTGGAACGCTTGAGCGATGAATTCCACCTCACGGATCCCGCCCGAACCCAGTTTGATGTTGGCCGCCATGCCCTTGCGCCGGACCTCCTGCTGAATCAGCTGCTTCATGGTGCGCAGCGCTTCGATGGCCGAGAAATCCAGGTAGCGCCGATAAACAAACGGTCGCAGCATTTCCAGCAACTCGTCACCCTTGGCCTGATCACCGCCGACCACGCGTGCCTTGATCATGGCGTAGCGTTCCCAGTCGCGCCCTTGATCCTGGTAATACTGCTCAAGCGCGTTGAAGCTGAGCACCAGCGCGCCAGACGAGCCATAGGGCCGCAAGCGCATGTCGACGCGAAAGACAAAACCGTCGACCGTGACCGGATCCAGCGCCTTGATCAGACGCTGGCCCAGACGGATGAAAAACTCCTGATTATCCAGCGGACGTTTGACCCCTTGGGTTTCGCCGCCCTCGGGGTAGGCGAAGATCAGGTCGATGTCCGACGACAGGTTCAATTCGACCGCGCCAAGCTTGCCCATGCCGAGGATCACCATGTGCTGCGGCTCGCCGCTGCGACGCCCGGTGGGTGTTCCGAATTGCTGGCAATGCCTTTCATACAGCCACTGGTACGCGAGGTCGATACTGCCATCGGCCATGTCGGAAAGGTCGCGACAGGTTTCGATCAGATCGGCTTGCCGCGTCAGGTCGCGCCAGATAATTCGGACTTGCTGCCGCGTCCTCTGCCGACGTAGATTACGCCCCAGCTCATCGTCACTGACCGCTTCCTGCACTGCGACAGCAATCTGTTGGCGCAGCTCACCGGCTTTATAGCCACGCTCAAGCTCACCGGATTCGGCGAGGTCGAGCAGCATCTGAGGGTCGCGGCTCACCTGATCGGCGACAAAGTCGCTGGCCGCGCAGACGCGATCGAAAGCGGCCAGACGTTCAGCGGGCCAAGCGTCGAAAGTCGCCGGACCGGCGTCCGTCAGAGAGACAAGCGCAGCGCGGAACGACTGCTGTGCACGAGTGACCAACGGCAGCAGGACGGCCGGCAGATCAGCCAGCAAAGGGAGGCTCATGGTCTATCCTTGGTCGGCGTTCAAAAGACTACCCGCCGTGGAGGTTTGTACACACGATACGGACAGGACTGTCGAACAAAGGTTAAAAATTGCTAGCGCTTCATTATTTTTGGTTGCCAGCATCAGCTTTCACTTGATCTGTTTGTTGTTTCAACCAACATTAGCGATTTGTTTCACTGCGTGACCCGAGCGAAAACATCGTTCACCTGTAGTTTTACTACTGTATATACAAGTCAAAAAGCTGAAACGGCCAAAGATTTGTAGTAAAACTACACAACGCCGGGTACAACTCCGGTCATCCAAGAATTTTTACGTCGTCTGCCCACAAGGCCAGTCGCAACAAACTCAGGCAACCGATTCTGGAAGCCTTTCCGCCCTGGAGCAAGCCATGCAAGACCTCGATCCCGTCGAAACCCAGGAATGGCTGGACGCCCTGGAATCGGTTCTCGACAAAGAAGGCGAAGACCGTGCTCATTACCTGATGACCCGTATGGGTGAGCTGGCCACACGAAGTGGTTCGCAGCTGCCGTACGCCATCACCACGCCATACCGCAACACCATTCCTGTCACCCACGAAGCACGCATGCCTGGCGACCTGTTCATGGAACGCCGCATTCGCTCGTTGGTGCGTTGGAACGCCCTGGCAATGGTTGTCAAAACCAACATCGGCGATCCGGATCTGGGCGGTCACATCTCCAGCTTCGCTTCCAGTGCAACCCTGTACGACATTGGCTTCAACTACTTCTTCCAGGCCCCGACCGACGAACACGGCGGCGACCTGATCTACTTCCAGGGTCACGCATCGCCAGGCGTCTACGCCCGTGCGTTCATGGAAGGCCGCATCACTGAAGAACAAATGAACAACTTCCGTCAGGAAGTCGATGGCAACGGTCTGTCGTCCTACCCACACCCGTGGCTGATGAAAGACTTCTGGCAGTTCCCGACCGTTTCCATGGGTCTGGGTCCAATCCAGGCGATCTACCAGGCGCGCTTCATGAAGTACCTGGAGCACCGCGGTTACATCCCTGAAGGCAAGCAGAAAGTCTGGTGCTTCCTGGGCGACGGCGAGACCGACGAGCCGGAATCCCTGGGCGCCATCGCCTTGGCCGGTCGCGAGAAGCTCGACAACCTGATCTTCGTCGTGAACTGCAACCTGCAGCGCCTGGACGGTCCGGTTCGCGGCAACGCCAAGATCATCCAGGAACTGGAAGGCGTCTTCCGCGGTGCTCAGTGGAACGTGACCAAAGTCATCT
>Ga0213828_1000142_pt1 | contig 87316 bp, 78 predicted proteins | sample MC6MC0897MG_FD_180664 | JGI IMG/M metagenome (GOLD analysis project Ga0213828, IMG submission 180664) | Enriched soil aggregate microbial communities from Iowa State University, Ames, United States - MC6-MC0897-MG | ecosystem: Environmental > Terrestrial > Soil > Unclassified | place: USA: Iowa...
GCAAAGACCCATGCTCCAAAGCTGCACATGCCTTGAAAGACCAGAAGGTCACCCAGGCAGCTTTGGCGGCGGGGATTTGCGAAAACGATTGAAAAAGAAAAACTTGGGAAGGTCCGCCTAGCGGACGAACAGCCGAAGCTGGACTCGGAGGATTTGCACCACCTGATTTTGAGGTCCGCTAAAAGACCGGCGCGTACTATACCCGAATTAACGGGTTACGTGAGGAAAATTTTCGGGGGCAAGGGCCAGTATCGCGCCATCAGCCAACCGCAGGCTGAATCGATTCCTGCCTACCCTACGCTACCGGCCTTCAGGTCGCCGGCCGGATCTCACGGATCAGGCTGGCCAGGCTATAGCCCAACTGCGGCGTCAGCGCCTCGGCCCGCGCCCGCAAACCGTCCAGGTCCAGCATCTGTTCCAAGTCCGCCGGCACCAGCAGGATCACATTACCCTCCTTCACCGGCAGCTCCCAGTAATGGCGGTGGTACAACCCGCGCAGCAGCGCCGCGCCCAGCGGCTTGCCGTCATCGCAGGCCCATTGGTTGATCACCAGCCAACCGCCTGGGTTGAGCTGCTTCTGGCAGTTTTCCAGGAAGGTCCAGGCCAGGTGCCCGACACCCGGGCCGTGGTCGGTATAGAGGTCGACGAAAACCAGGTCGGCCTTTTCGGCGCTGGGCAGCAGTTCGAGGGCATCTCCCACCCGCACGTAAAGGCGCGGGTCATCGTCCAGGCCCAGGTATTCCATGGCCAGGCGCGGCACGTCCGCGCGCAGCTCGATGGCCTCGATGTCCTCCAGCGGCAGGAACTTCATGCACGCCTGCGTCAGCGTACCCGCGCCAAGGCCCAGAAACAGCGCACTCTCTGGCTGCTCGTGGCACAGCGCACCGACCAGCATGGCGCGGGTGTAGTCATATTCCAGCCAGCTCGGGTCGGCGGTGAACACGCAGCTCTGCTCGATGGCATCGCCGAATTCGAGAAAACGGTAGTCGTCCACCTCGTACACGCTGATGACGCCAAAGGCATCTTCGACCCGTGCCAGTAGCCGCTCTTCCCGTTCCGCCGTCATGTTCGCCACTCGCCCGTGCAAAAACGCGCATTGTCCGCCAACACCCCCGATGCAACAAGCACGACGGCAACTGTTACCATGGCCAAAAGCCTATAACCGACAACATCGAGCCCGAGATGAACGCACCGTGGAGCCCTGACAGCTGGCGTGCCCTGCCGATCCAGCAGCAACCGACCTACCCCGACGCCGCGCAGTTGCTCAAGGTCGAGCAGACCCTGGCCAGCTACCCGCCACTGGTGTTCGCAGGCGAGGCGCGCGAGCTGCGCCGGCAGTTCGCCGAGGTGACCGAAGGCCGCGCCTTCCTGCTGCAGGGCGGCGACTGCGCCGAGAGCTTTGCCGAGTTTTCGGCGGCGAAGATCCGCGACACCTTCAAGGTGCTGCTGCAGATGGCCATTGTCATGACCTTTGCTGCCGGCTGCCCGGTGGTCAAGGTCGGGCGCATGGCCGGGCAATTTGCCAAGCCACGCTCCTCGGGCGACGAAACCATTGGCAACGTCACCCTGCCCGCCTACCGTGGCGACATCGTCAACGGCATCGGTTTCGACGAAAAAAGCCGCATCCCCGACCCGGACCGCCTGCTGCAGGCCTACCACCAGGCCACCGCCAGCCTCAACCTGTTACGCGCCTTTGCCCAGGGCGGCTTTGCCGACCTGCACCAGGTGCACAAATGGAACCTGGACTTCATCGCCAACTCGGCGCTGGCCGACAAGTACCATCAGCTGGCCAACCGCATCGACGAGACCCTGGCCTTCATGCGGGCCTGCGGGCTGGACAGCGCGCCGCAACTGCGCGAGACCAGCTTCTTCACCGCCCACGAAGCGTTGCTGCTCAATTATGAGGAAGCGTTCGTGCGTCAGGACAGCCTGACCGGCGACTACTACGACTGCTCGGCGCACATGCTGTGGATCGGCGACCGCACGCGCCAGCTCGATGGCGCCCATGTGGAGTTCCTGCGTGGCGTGCATAACCCGATCGGGGTCAAGGTTGGCCCAAGCATGAACCCCGAGGAGTTGATCCGCCTGATCGACACCCTCAACCCAAGCAATGACCCTGGCCGCCTGAACCTGATCGTGCGCATGGGGGCCAACAAGGTTGGCGACCATCTGCCAGGGCTGATCCGCACCGTCGAGCGCGAAGGCCGCAAGGTGCTGTGGAGCTCCGACCCGATGCACGGCAACACCATCAAGGCCAGCAGCGGCTACAAGACTCGCGACTTTGCGCAGATTCTCGATGAGGTGAAGCAGTTCTTCCAGGTGCACCAGGCCGAAGGCAGCCATGCCGGCGGTATCCATATCGAAATGACCGGGCAGAACGTCACCGAGTGCATCGGTGGTGCCCGGCCGATTACCGAGGATGGCTTGTCGGACCGCTACCATACCCATTGCGACCCGCGGATGAACGCCGACCAGTCGTTGGAATTGGCGTTTCTGATTGCCGAAACCCTCAAGCAGGTTCGGCGCTGAGGTTCGGGCGCCGTCATTTACGCAGCGGATCATCCCAGAAATGCCGCTCGGCCTCTTGCTGGATATCCGCCCGGCTCAACCCCAGATCGTGCAATGTCGCATCGCTGAGCCGGGCCAGTTCCCGACGCTGACGGTACAGCTCGAGCCAGCGCGCCGGGCGCTGCAGCGCTGCATGCCACAGGTGGTTCAGTGAGACGACTGGTTGCTGAATGCTGCTGACATGACCTTTCATCGTGAAGCCCTCCGTGTTGATGGCTCCAGTCTCACGCCGGGCTTAAGATCAATCCAACGAATGTTTCTGATGCCATGCATCTCGGAGATTGATGCTATGTCCCAGTATCAAAGTCTCGATGCCGACGTGTTGCGCACTTTCGTCGCCATTGCCGAACAAGGCGGCTTCACGCGCGCCGGCGAGGTGGTCAACCGCACCCAGTCGGCGGTGAGCATGCAGATGAAACGCCTGGAGGAAGATATCCTGCAGCGCCAGCTGTTCGAGCGCGATGGCCGCCAGGTGCGCCTTACCGCCGAGGGGCAGGTACTGCTCGGCTACGCCAGGCGCATCCTCAAGCTGCACGGGGAAGTGTTCAATACCTTGCGCATGCCGCACATGGTCGGGGTAGTGCGCATCGGCACGCCGGACGACTACGCCATGCGCTTTCTGCCGACCATCCTGTCGAGTTTTGCCCAGGCCTACCCGCTGGTGCAGGTGGAGGTGCATTGCGACTCGTCGAAGCAGTTGATGCTGCGCCAGGACCTGGACCTGACCATCGTCACCCGCGAGCCGGGCAACGAAGTTGGCCAGTTACTGCGCCAGGAGCGCCTGGTGTGGGCTGCGGCCGAAGGTTTTTGCCCACAGGAGCAACGGCCCATGCCGGTGGCGCTGTTCAATACCGACTGTTTTTGCCGCGCCTGGACCTGCAATGCGCTGGAGGCACAGGGCATCGACTACCGCATTGCCTATACTAGCCCCAGCCTGGCGGCGATCTTTGCCATCGTCACGGCCGGGCTGGCAGTAACGGCGCAGTTGCAGAGCCTGGTGGGCGGCAATATCCGAATTCTCGGCGAAAACGATGGGTTGCCGCAGTTACCGGTTGCCAATGTGATGTTGGTGCGCAGTACGCAGAACCCTTCGCCGATCACCGATTGCATGGCCGACTACATCGTCGAAGGCTTCAAGTAGGAGCGGCCTTGCGTCGCGAAAGGGCCGCACCGCGGCCCCCAAAGCTCAAAGCTCAAAGCTCAAAGCTCAAAGCTCAAAGCTCAAAGCTCAAAGCTCAAAGCTCAAACCCCAGCATCACCGCGCACACCACCAGAAACACACAAAACATCGCCCGCAGCACTTTCTCTGGCAAGGCATGCGCCAACCTCACGCCCCAGCTGATGCTGAGCAACCCACCCACCGCCAAGGGTATCCCCACCGCCCAATCGACACTCTGGTGCACGCCATACGTCAGCAGCGTCACCGCCGTACTGGGCGCCGCCAATGCCAGCGAGAGCCCTTGCGCCACCACCTGCGTGGTGCCGAACACACTGGTCAGTATCGGCGTCGCAACCACCGCGCCCCCCACCCCGAACAGCCCACCCAGGGTTCCGGCAAAGCTGCCCAGCACCCCCAGCCATGGCCAGGCATAGCGCATTTCAGGGCTTGGCGGCGCAACCCTCAAGAACATCCGCGCCACGTTCCAGATGGCCAGCGCCACCAGAAAACCGACAAACCCCAGGCGCATGGCCTGGGCATCTATGCCCACCGCCCAGATCGAACCCAGCCAGGCGCACAGCAAACTGCACAACGCCAACGGCAGCGCATGGCGCAGTTCGATGCGATTGCGCTGGTGGTAGCGCCACAGCGCCAGCAACACATTCGGTACCACCATGACCAACGCAGTGCCCTGCGCCAGCTGTTGGTCCAGCCCGAACAACACGCCCAGCGCCGGGATGGCAATCAGCCCACCGCCGATGCCGAACAAACCGCCCATGGTGCCCAGGGCTGCGCCCAGCACGCTATACAACAACCACTCGATCATCAGGGCCTCTTGTGCCGTTCTTTAGCAATGGGCGCATGCTACCGAGTCGGGGCTGGTGGGGAAACGCACAGCAGCGCACAATGGCTGTGCGTTTTCTGCAAAGCCGAGCCGCCATGAGCCCTGACATCCTTACCGACCAACTCAGCCTGTTCCTTGATGTGCTGGAAACCGGCAGTTTTTCCGCCGCCGCTCGGCGCCACCCGCTGACGCCCTCGGCCGTGGCCCGGCGCATCGACAACCTGGAAAACGCGGTGGGCAGCCGCCTGTTCACCCGCAGCACTCACGCGGTGCGTGCCACACCGGCAGGCAATGCCTTTGCCGAGCGCGCACGGCGTATCATCGAGGAACTGCGCCTGGCCCGCGCCGAAGCCGTGTCACTGAGCAGCGCCCCGGAAGGCTTGATCCGCATCGACGCCCCCGCCGCGTTCGGCCGCCGCCACCTGGCCCCGGCCATCGCCGACTTTCTGGTGGCGTACCCGGGGCTGGACGTGCACCTGCGCCTGATCGACAGCTTCGTCGACCTGCACGGCAGCCACCTGGGCGAGGTCGACCTGGTGTTGCGCGCGGGTCCCCTGGCCGACACCCGCCTGGTGGCCACGCCGCTGGCGTACATGGTGCGCATCGCCTGCGCCAGCCCAGCCTACTTGGCCAGCCGTGGCGTACCGGCGTGCCCCAGCGAACTGCCTGAACATGACGGCCTGGACTGGGACGGCCTGGCACCACCTTTCGCCTGGCGCTTCAACGTGGCGGGCCAGGCCCGACTGTATCGGCCAACACGCATGCGCATGGCCGCCAACAACGCCGAAACCCTGCTGTTTGGCGCCCTGGCCGGTTTAGGCGTCGCCCACCTGCCCACCTGGCTGATCAGCGAATACCTGCTGCGCGGCGAACTGATTGCGCTGTTCTGCGACGGCGGCCTGCCGGCAGCCGAGAGCAGCGGTATTTATGCGCTGCGCCTTGCACATGAAACGAACTCTCGCAGCCGTTTGCTGCTCGAATTTCTCAAGAGCCGTTTCAGCCCCATTCCACCCTGGGACCTGGCGCTGCGCAGTGAACTGCGCTGGCAGTGAACGCACTGATGATCAGCGTGCTAGATTTTCCCATTGATGATTCCAAGGACCTGCATGAACGCCGACACCCAAGCCTCCTGTGACGAGCTGCTGCTGGACAACCAGGTCTGCTTCGCCCTGCATTCAACCTCGTTGCTGATGACCAAGGTCTACAAACCGCTGCTGCAGGCGCTGGGCCTGACCTACCCGCAATACTTGGCGATGCTGGTGCTATGGGAGCGCGACGGCCTGACCGTGGGCGAGATCAGCCAGCACCTGCTCACCGACCCTGGCTCGCTGACCCCGCTGCTCAAGCGCCTGGAAAGCGAAGGCCTGCTCAAGCGCACCCGCAGCCGCGAGGACGAACGGGTGGTATTGGTGCAGTTGACCGACAAGGGCCGCGACCTGCAGCAACAGGCCAAACAGGTGCCACCGTGCATCCTCAAGGCCAGCGGGCGCAGCTTGCAGCGCCTGCAACAGCTGCAAGCCGACCTGCTGGACCTGCGCGAAAACCTGCAGAAAAACCTCTGAGCGCTATGCTGTGAGATGGCCATTCGGATGAGCGGTGATTATTTATCTTGCGCGCAAACTAATTGCGCGCTAATTTAAATCCCATACCCACCCAGCGCCACCTCACCCCAGGTCGCGCACAGCACGTTAGCGAGGCTCAAGATGCAAAAGGTCACTCCGCTGTACATCGCCGAAGCCACCTCCACCGGCGGGCGCGACGGCAAATCCCGCTCCAGCGACGGCAAGCTGGAGGTCAAGCTGAGCACCCCCAAGGAATTGGGCGGCGCGGGGGGTGAAGGCACCAACCCAGAGCAGATGTTCGCTGCCGGCTACTCGGCCTGCTTCATCGGTGCCCTGAAGTTTGTTGCCGGGCAAGAGAAGAAAGCCCTGCCAGCAGATGCCTCGATCACTGCCAAGGTGGGCATTGGCCAGATTGAGGGTGGTTTCGGCCTGGACATCGACCTGCACATCAACCTGCCAGGCCTGGCCCAAGCCGATGCCGAAGGGCTGGTGGAGAAGGCGCACAAGGTCTGCCCTTACTCCAATGCCACCCGCGGCAATGTGGATGTAAGGCTGCATGTAACGGTCTGAACACAGGTATAAAAAAACCCGGCCGAGGCCGGGTTTTTTGCTGCATCTCAAGAACACTTACTTCTTGGCGCGGCCTTTGTACGAACCGCCTTCGCGGGTATCGATCTCGATCAGGTCGCCGATTTCGATGAAGTCAGCAACGCTGAGCTCAGTACCGTTCTTCAGCTTGGCAGGTTTCATGACCTTGCCCGAAGTGTCGCCGCGAGCGGAACCTTCGGTGTAGTCAACCTGGCGCACGATGGTGGTCGGCAGTTCTACCGACACCAGGCGGCCTTCGAAGAAGACGGCTTCGCAGATGTCGTCCATGCCTTCTTCGATGAACGGCAGAACGGCTTCGATATCTTCGGCGTTCAGCTCGTACATGGAGTAGTCGGTGGTGTCCATGAAGGTGTACGTGTCACCGCTGATGAACGACAGGGTCGCTTCTTTGCGATCCAGGATCACGTCGTCCAGCTTGTCGTCCGCACCGTATACGGTTTCGGTCTTGTAGCCGGTCAGCAGGTTCTTCAGCTTGGTCTTCATGATCGCGCTGTTACGGCCCGATTTGGTGAACTCAGCTTTTTGCACCAGCCACGGGTCGTTGTCGATCCGCAGTACGGTACCGGGTTTCAGTTCTTTACCAGTTTTCATTGCGAAGTATCCGAATCTGGATGGATTTATAAAAATCGAGGCCGCATATCATAGCCAATTTCGGTAAAACTGTACCAGCGCCATGGCAAGGTCTGGCCGAGTGGCCTGACGGGCCGCCCAATCACGGGCATGTTGCTGCAGTTCTGGCCAGTGTTGCTGGGCCGCTTGCCACGCCTGGCCGACGTCACGGTCCATGTTCCAGGCACGCCACAATGCCACCAGGGCGGCAGAGGCATCGGCTGACAGGCCGTGTCGATAATGCTCAAGGAACGCTTCGAGCTTTTCCCAATGGGCATTCTCGTCCTGCACGTAGATGTGCCACAGCATCGGGCGCCCGGCCCATTGCGCACGCACGAACGAGTCTTCGCCGCGTACGGCGTTGAAATCGCAGCTCCACAGCAACCGATCATAATCGTCCTGGCTGACGAACGGCAAAATCTGCACGGTCAGCGCCCCACGTACGCGCACATCGCCCACCTCCAGCCGGGCCTGGCCCAGCCAGCTGCCGACGTCAGCCAGAATGCGCCCTTGCGGCACCAGCAGGTGGGTCGGCTGGCTACCTGCCGCCAACGCATCCAGCCAATTGCCCAGCTGGGTGTTTTCATAGGCGAACAGCGAGATCAGCCGCGCCTGCACCTCGGGGTACACACCAAGCCGTTGCAAGAACGCCTGGCGGGCCTCGGCGGACTGTTCGAAGGCCTGGCGCCGCGCCAGCAGCGTGGCCTCGCGCAATAGGCCGCCGGTCTTCTCGGTAAAGCCGGGGAAGAAGAACACCTTGCGCAAGCCGTTGGCCTGGGGGGACGGCAAGCCGTGGCAGCCTTCCACCCAGTGCTCGGCGCTGAGGTATTCGAGGTTCAGCCACAGAGGCGGCTTCGCCCGGGCGCGCATGGCCTCGACATAGTGCGCCGGCAACTGGCAGGCGAAGGCGCCGATCACCACATCTGCGGGCTCAATCGGCACCCATTCGGCCGGCCACTGGCGCACATCGACGCCCTGCTGCCACTGCTGCAACGCTGCGGCATCGGCCCCGGGGCACATCGGCACGAAGGCATTCAGGTCGTCCACCCACAGGCGCACTGCGATTTCGTGCTCGTCCACCAGTTGCCGCGCCAGGCGCCAGGTCACGCCGATATCGCCATAATTGTCGACGACGGTGCAAAAGATGTCCCAGGTGGCCTTCATGTGCCCTCCCCCTCATGGTGCGGAAAACCGCGGATTCTGCGGATAAATTGTCGTCGACAAAAGCACCTGCGGGTAAAATTCGCCAGCAGCGTGCGACAATGCACGCCGCCCCACCCTGCCAGGAGGCCGCCATGCCCCGCCACCGCGAACTGAAGATCACCCTCAAGCCTTTGCAGCTGACCCTGTGCGTGGCCATTGGCCTGTGGCTGGGCGCCGTGGCCATCGCCGTGAGCCTGTGGCTGGCAGTGCAACTGTGGCCCGAGCAGGTGCAGCCGGTTGCCCAGGCCCTGGCCCCTGCCCTCGGCCAACCCGCCGCGCCCCCGGTGGATGCGCAGGGTGAGATGTTCGAGCGCTACAAGGGCATCCTGCAACAACAGGAACGGCAACAGGCCGCCGAGGCCGCCCAGGGTAACCCGCGCAACCTCAACAGCCCCAAGTGCCAGTTCTGGCTGCAACAGAACCGCACCGCACCTACCGATAAAAGCCAGGCCAATGTGCTGGAGTTCTGTTACTGAAGATGGACAAGCCCCTGCTTCTCACGCGCATCGTCGCGACCCTCGAACATGACGTGGACGTGCTGAGCCGCGCGGCGCAGACCGCGTACGAAGCCGCCACCGCCGAAGAGAACATCGCCGAGAACAAGTACGACACGCTAGGCCTGGAAGCCTCGTACCTCGCCACCGGCCAGGCGCGCCGCACGGCCGAGATCCGCCAGGCGCTGCAGATCTACCAGCAACTGCTGCTGCGCGACTACGACCCGCTGCGGGGTATACAGGTGAGCAATCTGGTGACCCTTGAGGATGAGGATGGCCAGCAGCGCCGGCTGTTTCTCGGACCCGAGGCGGCGGGGTTGAAGATTGGCGACGGGGACGAGCTTGTGACGGTGATTACACCACGCTCGCCGCTGGGGCAACAGCTGATGGGCAAGCGGGTCGATGATGAGGTGAGCCTGGGGGCACTGGTTCTGTTCATTAGTGAGGTCGTCTGAGCTGGCCTCTTCGCGGGGCAAGCCCGCTCCCACAAGATCATCTTCACTTAACCCAAGACTTGTGCGGTACCTGTGGGCGCGGGCTTGCCCCGCGAAAAGGCCGGGCTAGGCAACATTCATCTAAAGGCGCTGCAACGCATCGAATTGCCCCGCCAACCCCTGCTGCGCAAACTGCTCCACGACAAAATCGATGAACGCCCGCGTCTTCCTCGGCAACAGTTTGTGCTCGGCGTAATACAAGCTGATATGCCCATCGTCCACATACCAGTCCGGCAACACCCGCTGCAGTCGCCCTGCCTGCAGGTAAGGTACCGCAAACGGCAGACTGACCAATGCGATGCCCAAACCCTGCTGCGCAACCGCACAAGCCGCATCCGAATCACTCATGGTCATCGCCTGACGCAGCAGCAACGGCTGCTGCTCCTGCCAGCGGCTGGTCAGCGGCCAGGAGCGCACCCGTCCGGTCTGGGGTGAGCGAATCAGGATTCCGTCATGGCGCTGCAACGCCTGCGGGCCATCGATGGGTGGGCGCTGGTCCAGATAGCCAGGCGTCGCCACCAGCACCCGATGGGCGGGTGTCAACTTGCGCGCCACCACCCCCAGTGGCAGCTCGAAACCACCCCCAATGGCCGCATCGAAACCCTGGCCGATCAAATCGACCTGGCGATTGTCGAAATGCCAGTCTGGGGTGATAGCAGGGTAACGACGCAAAAACTCCCCCAGCAGCGGCAACACATAGAGCCGCCCGAACACCGTGCCCATGCTCACCCGCAGCAACCCGGCCGGCTGGCCTTCGGCACTGGCCAGGTTGGCCACGGCATACTGGATGGTGCGAAAGCTGTCACTCACCTCCCCCAGAAAGCGCTGGCCCGCTTCGGTCAGGGTCAGCTTGCGGGTACTACGCTGGAACAGGCGCACGCCCAACCGGGCCTCCAGCTGGGCCACATGCTTGCCGACTGCGGCAGGCGTGAGGCTCAGACGGCGGGCAGCCTCGGCAAAACTGCCAACCTCGGCGCTACGGATAAAGCACTCGAGGGCGTTGAAAGACTCCATGGCCATGATTCACAACCAAAGGTTTACTCTGCTGATAGTGATTGCCATCTTATCAGCAGGTAATTAGCCACCGATACTGCGCCCATCCAAGGCATTCGGCCTTGCTTCCCAGCAGGAGATCAGCATGTCCAAACAACTCCCACTCGACGGTAAAGTTGCCCTGGTCCAAGGCGGTTCCCGTGGCATTGGCGCGGCCATCGTCCGCCGCCTGGCCCGCGAAGGCGCACGGGTTGCCTTCACCTACGTGAGCTCGGCCGGCCCGGCCGAACAGCTGGCCCAGGAAATCATCGGCAACGGCGGCCAGGCCCTGGCCCTGCGGGCCGACAGCGCCGACGCCGCAGCCGTGCAGTTGGCGGTGGATGACACCGCCAAGGCCTTCGGCGGGCTCGACATCCTGGTCAACAACGCCGGCGTGCTGACCGTGGCGCCGATTGCCGAGTTCGACCTGGCCGATTTCGACCGCATGCTGGCCGTGAACGTGCGCAGTGTGTTCGTCGCCAGCCAGGCAGCCGTGCGCTACATGGGCCAGGGTGGGCGCATCATCAATATTGGCAGCACCAACGCCGAGCGGATGCCGTTTGCCGGTGGCGCACCCTATGCCATGAGCAAGTCGGCACTGGTGGGGCTGACCCGGGGCATGGCCCGCGACCTTGGCCCGCAGGGCATTACCGTCAACAACGTGCAGCCCGGCCCGGTGGACACCGACATGAACCCGGCCAGCGGCGAGTTTGCCGAAAGCCTGATACCGCTGATGGCGATCGGGCGTTATGGGCAGGTGGATGAGATTGCCAGTTTTGTGGCTTACCTGGCGGGGCCGGAGGCGGGGTATATCACCGGGGCCAGTTTGACGGCCGATGGTGGCTTTGCGGCTTGATGTGGTGAAGGCGGCGGGGTGCAGGGCAGTAAAACTCAACTGCCCTACCCCTACCGGCCCTAGAATAAAGCCCCCTGCCCTCGAGATCCCCATGAACACCCCAACCCTCAGTCGCGCCCTGATTCTGCTGATGGCCACCGCCACCGGCCTGGCCGTGGCCAGCAACTACTATGCCCAGCCGTTGCTGCACAGCATCGCCCAGCAATTCGGGCTGAGTACCGCCAGCGCCGGCAGCATCGTCATCGCCGCCCAGCTCAGCTACGGCGCCGGCCTGCTGTTGCTGGCACCGCTGGGCGACCTGTTCGAACAGCGCCGCCTGATCACTGTGATGACCGCCATCGCCACCCTCGGCCTGGTCATCAGCGCCTGCGCGCCGAACCTGCCGTGGTTGCTGCTGGGCACCGCGCTGACCGGCCTGTTCTCGGTGGTGGCGCAGATCCTGGTACCCATGGCCGCAACCCTGAGTGAGCCGCATCAGCGCGGGCGCGCGATCGGCACCCTGATGAGCGGCTTGTTGCTGGGTATCCTGCTGGCCCGCACGGCGGCCGGCTTCATGGCTGAACTGGGGGGCTGGCGCAGTATCTACGTACTGGCCGCCGTGCTGATGGCCATCACTGCCCTGGCCCTGTACCGCAGCTTGCCGCAGCATCACAACCCTGCCGGGCTGAAATACCCGGCGCTGATCGGCTCGGTATTCCGCCTGTTCTACGAAGAACCGGTGCTGCGCCTGCGGGCGTTGCTCGGCCTGTTGGCGTTCAGCCTGTTCGCGCTGTTCTGGACACCGCTGGCATTTTTGCTGGCACAAGAGCCTTACTTTTACTCGGATGCGGTAATCGGCCTGTTCGGCCTGGCCGGCGCGGCGGGGGCACTGTCGGCCAACTGGGCCGGGCGCCTCGCTGACCGCGGCAAGGGCTCGCTGGGCACCACGGTGGGGTTGGTGGTACTGCTGCTGTCGTGGGTGCCGCTGGGCTTTGCCGAATACTCGCTGCCGGCCCTGCTGCTGGGGGTGCTGATGCTCGACCTGGCAGTGCAACTGGTGCACGTCAGCAACCAGAATGCGGTGATCGCGCTGCGGCCAGAGGCACGCACGCGGCTCAATGCCGGCTACATCACCTGTTACTTCATCGGCGGTGCGCTGGGGTCGCTGCTGGGCACGCAACTGTTCCAGCGCCAAGGCTGGATCGGCATCGTCGTTGCCGGGCTGGTGATCGGTACAGTGGCGCTGCTGGCCTGGGCGCTGGCCGAGCGCAAGCGCTTGAGCCGCGACACTGCAACGCACTACCCTCCGTCGCTTGGCCGTTGACTTGCCAGGGCAGGCAGCGCTCAGTAGGCGCTGGACAATGCCCTTCTGACAGGACGACCCAATGACAAGACTCACGGTGCAATCCGGCGATTTCTTGCAAGGTGAAGGCGAGTATCGCAACGGATCGCTCACACTCAAGACCCCGCGCAGCCCTTCGCCGGGCGAGCGGATCTCCCTCACGCGCATCAGCGACCTCAGGTTGGCCAGCCTGGAGTCCAGCCGCAGCCTGGGCACTGCCCTCGGCTGGGGTGTGGCGGGCGCCCTGGTGGCCGGCCCGGTGGGGTTGCTGGCCGGGCTCTGGCTGGGCGGCAAGGAGCAAGAAGCCACCTTCCTTGCCACCTTCAAGGATGGGCGCAAACTGTTGGCCGTCACCGATGGCAAGACCTGGTCGAAGATCGACGACAGTTGGCGCCAGCACAAGCGCCCGGCCAGCAACCACTGAATATCGCGAGGCCCTGATCGTTTCAGGGTGAAGGCGACTGTTAAGATGCCGCCTTTTTCACGGCCCGTACCGGCCTTCAGGAGCCCCGCATGCCCCCGCTTCGCCCCCGCCTGCCCCTGAGCTTGCTCAGCCTGGGCCTGGCCTTGCATTGCCCTCATGGTCTTGCCGAAGACAGCGTCATGCTGGAGCCACTGCGGGTTTCCGACCGCTATGGCGACGACGGCTACCAGGTACGCGAGGCGTCGGTAGCAGGCTTGCAGGCCGCGCCACTGCTCGACACCCCGGCCTCAGTCAGCGTGTTCAGCCAGCAACTGCTGGAGGACCGCCAGGTGCGCAAGCTCAGCGAAGTGCTGCAAAGCGATGCCTCGGTGGGTGAAAGCTATGCGCCCATCGGCTATTACGAAAACTTCAACGTACGCGGCTTCGCGCTCAATGCCGCCAGCAGCTACCGGATCAATGGCCAGACCCTCGCTGGCGAGCAGAACGTGGCCCTGGAAAACAAGCAGCAAGTGGAGCTGCTCAAGGGCTTGTCCGGCCTGCAGAGTGGCGTTTCGGAGCCTGGCGGGCTGATCAACTACGTGACCAAACGCGCCGAAGACGTGCATAGCGTGACGGTGTCGACCAACGAACAGGGCGAGCGCTACCTGGCCACCGACCTGGGCGGCTGGTTCGGCAGTGAGCGGCAGTTCGGCCTGCGCGCCAACCTGGCCCATGAGGACATCCGCAGCTATGTCGACCATGCCGACGGCAAGCGCGACTTCGCCTCGCTGGCCTTTGACTGGCAGATCAACCCGGATGCTACCTTGCAGCTGGACGCCGAGTACCAGCACCGCGAGCAGCGCTCGGTTCCCGGTTACCAGTTGCTCGGCGGCACGCAGGTGCCCCACGGTATCGACCCGGATGATCGCCTGGCCTACCAACAGTGGGCCAAGCCGGTGCAGAACGATTCGCTGAACCTGGGTGGGCGCTTCGAATACCGCTTCAGCGAGACATGGACCGGGACGTTGAGTGCATCGCGCAGCAAGGTGGTGATCGACGATTACAGCGCGTTTGCGTGGGGCTCGAGCGAGGGCGCGTTCTTCGCCAGCAATGGCGACTACGACATCTATGACTACCGCAGCCCGGATGACACGCGCCGCACCGATGAGGCACAAGCCACGCTCAATGGCCGCTTCGATGCCTTGGGCGTGGGGCACGACCTGACAGTCGGTAGCAGCGCCCAACGCCGTACCGTGGATCAACGGCCCTATTACAACGAGTGGCTGGACACCGGCAACATCTACACCGGCGCGCCAGCCCTCGCCCCCTCCGACAAGCCGATCGGCTCAAGCGAGCGACGCCTGGACAGCCGCCAGTACGGTCTGTTCGTCAATGATCGCATCAGCTTCAACGAGCAGTGGCAGACCGTGATCGGCGCTCGCGAAGTGCGCCTGGACGAAAAAACCTGGGACGAAACCGGTGTTGCCGGGCGCCATACCCGTCAGTACCAATTGCTGCCCAATGCCGCGCTGATCTACAAGCCGAGCCCGGACACCACGCTGTACGCAAGCTACTCAAAAGGCTTGTCGGCCGGTGGCACCGCCCCCTGGTTTGCCAGCAACGCTGCCGAGATCCTCGCCCCGACCTTGTCTCGCCAACTGGAGCTGGGCATCAAGCGTGACTGGCAGGGCTTAAGTTTCACTGCCGCGCTGTTCCAGATCCGCCAGGCGTACCAATACGCACGCCCGGATGGCGAGGGTAACTTCACCTACGTCCAGCAAGGCCAACAGAAGAACACCGGCCTGGAGCTGGGTGCCAGCGGCTGGGTGACCTCGAACCTGCAGGTTCAGGCCAGCGCCGCCGCCATCCGCGCGCGGGTAAAAAACAGCGGGACCGATGCTTACGAAGGCCACCAGGCCATCAACGTGCCCAAGCTGCGTGCGGCCCTGCAGGCCGAATACAGCCTGCCGGTACCGGGCCTGGCGTTACTCGGAGGTGCGCGCTACAGCGCCAGCAAATATGCCAGCCCGGCGGGCAATGTCGAGGTGGGAGGTTATACCGTCTTTGATGTGGGTAGCCGTTACCGCACGCGCATCGGGGGGTATGACACGGTGCTGCGGTTGACCGTGGATAACGTGTTCGATAAACGCTACTGGCGCGATGTGGGGGATTACCTGGGGGACAACTACCTGTTCCAGGGCGCGCCGCGCACGGCACGCTTGTCGGCATCCGTGAGCTTCTGATCAATCTTCTGTGGGGGCGGGGTTACTCGCCCCCACAGGGTGGCAAGGGGCCACGGAGCAGCGCCATTAGCGCTGTGAAAACAAAAAGCCCCCGAGCTTTTCAGCGCGGGGGCTTTTTGTAGAATGTGGCGGTGAAGAAGGGATTTGAACCCTTGATACGATTTCTCGTATACACACTTTCCAGGCGTGCTCCTTCGACCACTCGGACACTTCACCGTTTCTCTTCAAGCCTTTCAGCCTGTCGAGGCGCGCTAATTTAGTGGAAGAGCTTTTCTTTGGCAAGCATTTTTTTCAGAAATTTCATGCGTTTATGCAAATTCACTGAAAACCCGAGGTCGCCAAGGCAATGCTGCCATTCTCGCCTGCGCTTTTACCGCCTGCACAGGCCCTGCCCCGGCGCGCCAAGGCATGCCGGGCAAACGCTGACCGGCCAGTCAGCCTTGCTGCTTTACCTGGCAGGCAGTGCTGGGTAACGTCGCAAGCACGCCACCCAAAGGACTCTGCCATGAGCGAGCTGATTACCTACCACGCCGAAGACGGCATCGCCACCCTGACCCTGAACAACGGCAAGGTCAACGCCATCTCGCCGGATGTCATCATCGCCTTCAACGCCGCCCTCGACCGCGCCGAGCAGGAACGTGCAGTGGTCATCATCACCGGGCAGCCGGGCATACTCTCTGGCGGCTACGACCTCAAGGTCATGACCGCCGGCCCCAAAGAAGCGATCAGCCTGGTCACCGCCGGCTCCACCCTCGCCCGCCGCCTGTTGTCGCACCCGTTCCCGGTGATCGTCGCCTGCCCTGGCAATGCCGTGGCCAAAGGTGCCTTCCTGCTGCTGTCGGCCGACTACCGCATCGGCGTCGAAGGGCCGTACAAGGTGTGCCTGAACGAAGTGCAGATCGGCATGACCATGCACCATGCCGGCATCGAGCTGGCCCGTGACCGCCTGCGCCGCTCGGCCTTCCACCGCTCGGTGATCAATGCCGAGATCTTCGACCCGCAAGGGGCGCTGGACGCCGGCTTCCTCGACAAGGTGGTGCCGGCCGAGCAACTGCACGAAGCAGCGCTGGCCGCTGCCCGTGAATTGAAGAAGCTGAACATGCTCGCGCACAAGAACACCAAGCTCAAGGTGCGCAAGGGCCTGCTCGATGCCCTGGATAAAGCCATCGAGCTGGACCAGAACCCGATGGGTTAAGCCAAAGACCCACCCCGACATTTGCCTCTTCCAGTGTACAGTCGTACACTGGAATTCGACTGTCTGGTGTGAGTCTCGTCATGCTTTATTCGTTGCGCATGCTCCTGTTAGGCCTGCATTTTCTGCTGGTGGGCGGCATAGGCCTGGTGATCGGCCTGTGCCGCCCCTTCAACCCCGACAACAGCCGGCTCTTCGCCCGGCTCTATAGCGTGCCGGCCACCTGGCTGATGCGTATCCGGCTAAAGGCCGAAGTCGGCCCGCTGTTCGATCACCCTCCCGGGTGCGTCATCGTCGCCAACCACCAGTCCAATTTCGACCTGTTCGTCATTGGCCAGGTGGTGCCGAAGCGCACCGTGGCCATCGGCAAGAAGAGCCTGGGCTGGATCCCGTTGTTCGGCCAGCTGTTCTGGCTGGGCGGCAACGTATTGGTCGACCGCAAGAACCCCTACCAGGCGCGCAAGGCACTGCAAAAGACCACGCATGTTCTGCATAACGACACCTCGATCTGGATCTTCCCGGAGGGCACCCGCAACCCGGACGAGCACCTGCTGGCCTTCAAGAAAGGCGCCTTCCACATGGCCATCGAAGCCGGCGTGCCGATCGTGCCAGTGTGCGTCAGCCGTTATGCCCGGCGCCTGAGCCTGAACAGCTGGCGGCGGCGAACGGTGATCGTGCGCTCGCTGCCACCGATTGCCACGGCAGGCTTGAGCCAGCGGGACATCCCCGCACTGATCGAGCAGTGCCGCAGCCAGATGCAGCAGTGCATCGACCGCATGGAAGCTGAACTGGCGAGCCACTAGGTTGCCCTCAAGCGCCTTACAGCCCAAGCTGTAAACCGTGTTCAACCGAATAAGTGGACAACCATGGGTCGAGTCGTGGCATCGGCGGTGTACAGCGCCGGCAGAAAAGTCACCAATATCAGCATCGACGAAGGCAGCGAATGGGCGTGCAAGCCTGGCCACTTCGTCTGGATCGGCCTGGAGGAGCCCAACGCCGAGGAGCTGGCCACCCTGCAGCGCCAGTTCAACCTGCACGAGCTGGCCATCGAAGATGCCCTGGAAAAACACAGCCGGCCCAAGCTTGAAACTTTTGGCGACGCGCTGTTCATCGTCACCTATTCGCCGGTGCGTCATGAGGGCAAGCTGGAGTTCATCGAAACCCACATCTTCGCCGGCAATGGCTACATCATCACCTGTCGCAACGGCCACTCCAAATCCTATGCCCTGGTGCGCCAACGCTGCGAGGCGCGGCCTTTGCTGCTGGAACACGGCGAGGACTTCGTGCTGTACGCGCTATTGGATTTTGTGACCGAGAACTACCAACCGGTCAGCGAAGCCATTCATGGCGAGATCGAGGAGCTGGAGCAGAGCGTGCTCGGTGGCTCGCTGCAGGAAGATGACATCCGCCGCCTGCACAGCCTGCGCCGCGATATTCTGCGCTTACGCCGCTACGTGGCGCCGATGGTGGAGGTGAGCGAGGAACTGCAGCGTTTGAGCTTCCCGTTCATCGACAAGAACATGCGCCCTTACTTTCGCGACGTGCAAATTCACGTTACGCGGCAGATGGAGGACCTGGCTGGCATTCGCGATATCGCCAGCCAGACCATCGAGATCGGCATGTTGCTGGAGTCGTCGCGCCAGAGCATCGTGCAGCGCAAGTTCGCGGCCTGGGCAGCGATACTGGCCTTCCCTACGGCGATTGCCGGGATCTATGGGATGAACTTTCAGAACATGCCCGAACTGGGGTGGCAGTACGGGTATTTTGGCGTGCTGGGGGTGATTGGGCTGGGGTGCACGGGGTTGTATGCCAGCTTCAAGAAATCGGGTTGGTTGTGAGATTGCCGGGGCCGCTTGGCGACCCCAAACCCCTCACGCCAGATTACCCTTGTTCACCGGCTGCTCAATAAACCGCAACATCCACTCCCCCACCAGGTCGCCCTGATGCTCGGTGGCCAGGCTGGCCACGGCCTTGTGGTAAACCTCATCGCCCAGATACGCCTGGCGCGCATCCAGTAACGCTTTGGAGTAGTCGTGCACGAACTCCGGATGCCCCTGGAAGCACAGCACCTGGTCACCAATGTGGTAGGCGGCGTTTGGGCAGAAGTCGCTGGAGGCAATTACGGTAGCGCCTTGCGGCAACTCGGTCACCTGGTCCTGGTGGCTGATCAGCAAGGTCAGCTCGGACACCTGCGGGTCCATCCACGGCGCATGTGCCGCCAGTGAGTAACGGTGGATACCCACCCCCCAGCCCTGCTCCGCCCGTTCAGCCTTGCCACCCAGGGTCAGGGCCAGCAGTTGATGGCCGAAACAGACGCCCAGCAGCTTCTCGCCGCGTGCGTAAAGCTTCAACAGGTAGGCCTTGAGTTGCTGGATCCACGGATCGGAACCGAACGAATCGGCCTTGCTGCCAGTCACCAGATAGGCATCGAACACTTCATCGTCGGCGGGGTAGTCGCCGTTCATCACGTTGTACACACGAAACTCGGCGGCGATCGACTGACGCGAGAACAGCTGCTCGAACATCCTGCCATAGCCGTGGTACTGCGCCGTCAACTCCGGTCGCAGGACATCGGTTTCCAGGATGCAGATGCGTAACGACATAGGGATAGTCCTGAACGACATGGGTGGGAATCTGCTGTAGAGACTGCCGCGAAAGGCACGTACAAGCAAGTAGGCCGCACTGACGAACGGTCATATTTTGCCGGCGTATCGTTGGCGCCAACGCAGCGGTCTAGTGAGAGCATGCCAGCCAGCTGGCAATTGGCCTCATAACGCAATGAAATTAACTGACCTTACAATTAGAACAAAGGGTTCTCAAACATGGATGCCACACACCCTACTGTTGGTTGTATATGCACGTTCAAGAGGCAAGCAGACCAGGCGACAACAGTCGCCACTGCGATCGACCCGAGACGCGACAAGGAAGCCAACGGGTATTCAGGAATAACAACAAGAAGGCGGTCCGCCATGTTCAGACAATCAAAAATACGCCAAGCGGGGCTCATTGTCTTTGCCACGACTTTACTGCTGATCCTGCCGAACCTGACACGTTTGTTCGGCTGACGGCGGCTGTGGCGCCAACAGGCAACGCACAGGTAACCTGCCGGCCTTGATGGTCGGAGATTAACCATGCGCCAATGCCTTGCCCTACTCGCCTTGCTACTGAGCCTGCCACTGTCGGCGGCGCAGCTGCACCTGGAGCTGGGTGCACACTCGCGCCAGTGGAGCAGCGCTGAACTGCTTGGCCACCCGCAGGCCCAGGACATCCGCATCGAGCAGGACGTCTCCTATAAGCGCCCCATGCACTATCGGGCCGTACCCCTGGCTGCGTTGCTGCAGGGGGTAGGCGCCAGCGCCCACCTGCAAGCCGTGGCCCTGGATGGTTTTGCTGCCGAAATGCCCGCCGCCCCACTGCTGCAGGAAGGGCCGGCACGTGCCTGGCTGGCGATCGAAGACCCCGCCAAACCGTGGCCAGGGCTGGGCAAAGGCAAACCGAGTGCCGGGCCGTTCTATCTGGTATGGACGGCACCGCAAGCCAGTAGCATACGCCCGGAACAATGGCCGTTTCAGATCGCCACCATCCGCCGCCTGGCCTCGGTCGAACAGCGTTTCCCCGCGCTATTGCCAGACCCGAAGCTGCCGGCCGAGCACCCGGTGCGCCAGGGCTTTGCGCTGTTCCAGCAGAACTGCCTGGCCTGCCACCGCCTCAATGGTGCAGGTGACGCCCAACTGGGGCCGGACCTGAACCTGCCGCACAACCCTACCGAGTACTTCCAACCGGCGTTTCTGCGCCAGCTGATACGTGACCCACAGAGCCTGCGGCGCTGGCCACAGGCGAAGATGCCGGGGTTTACAGAGGGTGTGCTGAGCGACCAGGAGCTGGATGCGCTATTGGCTTATCTGGGGCATATGGCAGGGCGCAAGCGCTGAGATGCTGGGGCTGCTTGGCAGCCCCCGGTCCATGAGTGTCAGGCGCACAACCGCTCGTGCTTGACACCCCACCCTTCGACTTCGCCGCCGTAGGGTGACACGAGCTGCTCGAACGTATCTTCGAAGTCGCCAATCCCTCCATAAGTGGCATACATGACCTTGCTCAGTTCAAGGTACCAGGCGCCGTCTTTCATTTCGCGCACCTGGGCGTTGAGGGACTCGCCACGAAATTGCCCGGCTGCACGACGTGCGCCGGCTTCGTCTGGGAATACTGCGTAGAACTCGATAGGATGGATACGGGTGAAATCGAAACCGCCAGCTTTCATCTGGCGCAGGACATTGCTGCTGATATCGTCGTTCTGGCTGCTCATGAATCGTCCTCCTGCAAAGCAATGGATAGACTTTCCGGGCACTACGTACCTGCCGGCGGTGCCGGGCAGATCGAGTTGTATAGAGCTGATGCAAGACGCGAATTGAAAGGTGCCGGCCCGCAGAAAAGGCTGGCACCTGGCTCCAGCGTAGTGCCTGGGCAGGCACCACGTCAACGCACGGATCAGGGCGCTTCGTGAATATCGGTGATGGTCACGCCAGTTTGCTCCTTGAGCCAGCGTGCCGTGGGGGATACTGTGCGGTCCTGGAAGTCGTTGAGGTCCAGCTCATCCATGACCGGAAACAGCTGCGAGCGAATAGCACGGGCCGCGTCTTCTTCGCTGGGGCACTGCTCGGCCCGCAGCTTCAATGACGTCGGTTCGCCTTTCTGGTCGGCAAAGATGACTTCCCACTCTTTCATTGGACGAGCCCTCTCAATCAAACAACGCCGGGTGTGTGACGTCTGTATAGCTTGACCTTGGGCGGGGGCAATTGTTCAGTTGGCAGGACTCTGTGGTGGCGTTCGGGCCGCTTCCACACTTGCCGACGAGGGGCCGCACGGCGGCCCCTGTTGCAGCGTTACTTCGGTGTGCCGTGCACGACACCTGCGGTGTTGTCCAACAGGCTCTTGGTCGCGGTCTGGATGTACGCTTCAAGCTTTTTCAGCATTTCCGGCTGGTCCGGGCTTTCGATCAGCTCGGCCTTGAACTCGCTGCCCAGTTGGTAGCGGTACATGCGCGGGCTCATGTCCTTGGACTCGATGAGGATGCGGTCACCCTGCACCAGGCCAACGATCTGCTCGCTGCCCGACGGCTTGATCATGCCAACGCCCTGGTCGCCCTCAGGCAGGTTGAGCAGGTCGCGGCCCCAGCACTGATGGCGGGTCTGGCCACCCAGGCGGCCCATGATGGTCGGTACGATGTCGACCTGGGTACCGACGGTGTGGTCGACCGCACCGAACTTCTCCTGGATGCCCGGGGCAATCAGCAGCAGCGGCACGTTGAAGCGACCTAGATCCAGTTCGGTGACCTGCTGGTGGTTGCCGAAGCCGTGGTCACCGACGATGACGAACAGCGTCTCCTTGAAGTACGGCTGTTTGCGCGCCTTCTCGAAGAACTGGCCCAGGGCCCAGTCGGAGTAACGCATGGCGGTCAGGTGCTCGTCCAGGCGGCCCTGGCCGGTGACCGGCTCTACCGGCAGGTCCTTGGGCAGCGCGTACGGGGTGTGGTTGGACAGGGTCTGCAGCAGCGCATAGATCGGCTTCTTGCCGTCGTGCTTGGCCAGTTCCTCGGCGCCACGGTCGAACATGTCCTGGTCGGACACACCCCAGGTCGGGTCGGAGAACACCGGGTTGACGAAGTCGTTACGGCCAATGAAGGTGGTCATGCCCTGATTGCCGAAGAAACCGGACTGGTTGTCCCAGGCGAAGTCACCGTTGTAGACGTACACATCGTCGTAGTCGCGGGCGCTGAGCAGTGCCGGCAGGCCAGACAGCTTGTGGCCGCCTTCCGGGGTCTGCATCAGGTATTCGAAGCCTGGCAGGTTGGGGAAGCAAGCCATGGTGGCGAACATGCCCTGGTGGGTATGGGTGCCGTTGGAGAAGAAGCGGTCGAACAACAACCCTTCTTTGGCCAGCTTGTCAAAGTACGGGGTGATGTTGTTGGGGCTGCCCAGGGCGCCTACCGAGTGGCCGGCGAAGCTCTCCATGAGGATCACCACGACGTTTTTGATCGGCAGGGTGCGCTCGGCTGGCGGTACGAAGTCACGGCGGATCGCAGCCTCGTCGGCGTCGACCAGGGTATCGTGGGCGGTCAGCAGTTGCTCGCGCACGGTCTGCGTGGCCAGCGGCTGGTCCAGCACAGGCTTCCAGATATTGGCGCGGTCTTCGCCGAAGCGGCTCTTGGCTGCGTCAATCAGGGTCAGGGTGCCGTTCAGGCCAAGCTGGTTGACGAAGTTGGAGTCGGTGGTAAAGGCATCACCCCAACGCATCGGCGGGCCCTGGCGCAGGGTGCCACGGGCAGCAACCACGGCCACCAGCAGGATCACCATGAACACCGCCAGCCGGTTGTACCACTTTGCTGCAGGGCGCTGCAGGGTAGCGCCGGCCGACTGGCTGCCACGGGTCATGCGGTCGACGCCCTTGAACAGCAGGCTCAGCAGCCAGGTACCAACGACCCAGGCCAGCAGGTAGCGGACCACCGGGAAGCCGTACCAGAGCATGCTCATGACGGTCTTGGGGTCTTCCTTGATGTACTGGAACACCAGCCCGTTGAGGCGCTGGTGGAACTCGCGGTAGAAGTCCAGCTCCATCAGGCCGAGGAACATCACCACGCTCGAGGCGATGGTCAGCCACAGCCGGAACACGCCACGGCGGGCCATGGCCCAGGGGCTGAGAATGGCCAGCAGCAGCGGAATGCTGATGTACACCACCACCCGCAGGTCGAAGCGCAACCCGTTGAGGAAGCCTTCGGCGACGGTCGCATAGGGCGTATCGCCGATCATGTCGCTGTTGTAAACCAACAGCGCCAGGCGCACGAGGCTGAGCATCAGCATGATGACCAGGGCGCTGAGCAGCGTGTAGGCCAGGTGGGATTTCAGGGTCGGCGCGAACGACGCTCGCGCGCCCTGTCTCAAGGCATCCGTGTTAGCCATGAATGGGAAGGTCCTAGGATTGCGGGTTTGCGGAGATGGCGCTGGCTTATACCAACGCAGCATTGTGCGGGTGCGGATTCTGTTTAAACCAATGTGAAAATTTTGTCACGGCCGCATTTCTGCTTATTTCACAACCGTTGCCTGTGTGTGTGTGTGTGTGTAGGAGCGGCCTTGTGTCGCGAACGGGCTGCGCAGCGGCCCCTCGATTTCGGCGGTGCCGCACATATCAGGGGCCGCTGCGCGACCCGTTCGCGACACAAGGCCGCTCCTACACACAGGGCGTCAGATGCGTATATTGCCCCTGGGCCCGGCAATCGCCCAGATCACCAGCCCGATCACCGGCAGCAGCGCGATCAGCAAAATCCACAGCACCTTGACCCCCACTTCGCTGCCGCTCTTGATCACATTGAGGATCGCCCAGATATCCAGCGCCAGAATGATCAGCCCAACCAGGCCATTGAATGTGGACCCCATGCCCGTTACTCCCCTGCAAAGACGTTGCAGCACAGCATAGCCAGCTATCACGTCGATAGAAGGGAATCCTTGGCCGATTGCGCGGGTCCTTGCTTAGACTGCCTGTATTCACTGATTCGAGGTTCGCATGCCACCCGCCCATACCGAAACGGCCACTTCCCCTTCGTTGCTGAGCGCCTGGCGACAACAGGTGGTGAACACCCCCTGGCTCAGCGCCGGCCTGGGCTTGAGCCTGCTAGCGGTCGTCGTGCTGCTGGCGGCGAGCCTGTGGAACGCGGTCAGCGGTGACCATGCCGACAACCTGCACCTGGCGTTGCTGGGCGGCCTGTCCGGTTTTGCCGCCACCGCCCTGGGGGCAGTCCTGGCCGTGGTGCTGCGCGATGTCAGCGCGCGCACCCAGGATGTGATGCTCGGTTTTGCTGCGGGCATGATGCTGGCAGCCAGTTCATTCTCGCTGATTCTGCCGGGCCTGGACGCCGCCCGCGAGATCACCGGCAACGGCCCGGCGGCGGCCTTCACCGTGGTGCTGGGCATGGGCCTGGGCGTGCTGCTGATGCTGGGCCTGGACCGTTTCACCCCGCACGAACATGAAAGCACTGGCCGATGCGGCCCAGAGGCAGAACGCATCAACCGGGTGTGGCTGTTCGTGCTGGCAATTACCTTGCACAACCTGCCCGAGGGCATGGCAATTGGTGTGAGCTTCGCCAATGGCGACATGAACATCGGCCTGCCGCTGACCAGCGCAATCGCCATCCAGGACATCCCTGAAGGCCTGGCCGTGGCCTTGGCCCTGCGGGCCACGGGGCTGTCGAACATGAAGGCGGCGCTGGTGGCGATCGGTTCGGGCTTGATGGAGCCGCTGGGCGCAGTCATCGGCCTGGGCATTTCCACCGGCTTCGCCTTGGCCTACCCGATTAGCATGGGGTTGGCGGCGGGGGCGATGATCTTCGTGGTGTCCCACGAGGTGATTCCAGAAACCCACCGCAACGGCCACCAGACGGCGGCGACCCTGGGGTTGATGGGCGGGTTCGGGGTGATGATGTTCCTGGATACCGCGCTGGGCTGAAGCGCTCGGTTGTCTGTGCCGGCCTCTTCGCGGGACAAGCCCGCTCCCACAAGTCTGAAGGTGCACTTAAACCTGTGGGAGCGGGCTTGTCCCGCGAAGAGGCCGGTACAGCAAGCGATCAGGTCAAACGTGAACCGCGACCTTCAAAGCCTCCAAAGCCGGCTCGACCTTGATCCCGACTTCGGCCCCCAGCTCCTGCACCCGTGCCAAGTCGTGCTGGCCCACCATCACCATCTGCAACTCATCATCCAGCAACTGGCTGAAATTGAGCAGCACATAACCACCAGCCTCCTTGTTCAAGGCCCCCATCTGCACCTGGATACGATTGAGTGCGGTCAGCGGCTCGGTGCGCGCCAGCTGCTTGGCTTTGAGGGTGAATGGCACGCTCTTGTCGAACGAATCGGTGATGTTCTGGAACAGCTCTTGGTAGCTGTCTGCTTGGAACAACACGGTGTCCGGCAGGCTGCCGAGCACGACCCACTCACCCAAGGCAATGGGGAAGCTGTCGTCGTAGTTGATGTCCGGATTGGCCGCCAGGAAGGCGGCAGGGTCGGCGTAGGCCTGTGCGGCCTCGTCGGCGATGCGCTCGATGTCTTCCTCGCGCATGCAGCCGGCGCCAATGAGGGTGATGAGTTCGAGCAACTGGTTTTTCATGTAGGGGGCCTGCGGCGGGTGAAAAGTCGCCAAGGATAGCCGCAAACGCCCCCTCAGGGTTAGCCGGCCAGCGCTTGCAAGCGCGCTACCGCATCGACTGCGCCCATGGTTTGCGCGGCCATCAGCGCGGTGGCGCCACGGGCATCCTGGCGCGCCGGGTCGGCACCTTGGGCCAGCAAGTAGTCGATGATCTCGCGGCGGTTGAACATGGCCGCCAGCATCAACGCGGTGCGCCCGTCCTGGGCGGCGGCATCCACCGGCACGCCGTGCTCCAGCAGCAGACGGATCATCGCCAGGTCGCCTTTGAACGCAGCGCCGGCAATCGGCAGTTGCCCATTGTCATTGGCAAGCAGCGGGTCGGCGCTGTGTTCCAGCAGCACGCGAACCGCGTCGAGGTGGCCGTGATAGCTGGCCAACATCAGCAGGGTGTCACCCTTGTGATTGCGCAGGTTGGCCGGCAGACCGCTGGCAAGCAAGCGCCCGAGCATGTCGGCATCGCCTTGGCGGGCACGCTCGAAGACCTGCTCGGCAAAGGCCGCTGTTTCGTCATCGGTCATGGCGGCGGGCGCGGGTTGGGTGGACATGTTGAACCTCCTGGCAGAAATGATTGCCTAATTTTTTGTCAGGCAAGCCCGGCGGGTCAAAGGTTCAGATTCTATCGAGCCGATAGTTAACTCAGGGCTCGTGCAAAATGCACTGTGCAAAATGCACGACCATGCAGGTTGCACGAGACAGCCCTGGCGAAATAAGCTCAAGACATTGATTTTAAAGGACTTTTAGCTAGAAAGTTTTTTGGCACGGTCGCTGCAACCATCAACTCACGTCTGCCACACAACAGTCAGGAGTTGATATGGACCTCATCCAGGAAAAGTTCGTCTCGGTGTTTTCGGCCTACCAGGTCGCTACCCAGCCCCGCCCCGATGGTGGTGTCTTGCTGACCCTGCGTGCCGCTGATGGCAAGGTTACCCGCCGCGTGTTGACCTACGGGCAACTGCACAGCGCCGAGCAGCTGTCCTGGGCGATCAGCGCCATTCGCCGTGACCTGGCTGAACAGGCGAGCGAACTGCCCGTCATTACCATGCTGCAGAGCCAGCAACGGTTTGCATTGCCGACCTATCGCTGATTCTTTTGCCGGTTTCTTCGCGGGGCAGACTTGCTCCGCGAAGAAACCGGTACACGTATCACAGCTCGTCGATGCCCAAGAACGCTCGGGCAGTCTCGTCCCCAGTAAGCCTCGCCTGCATCCCCTGCTCACTGCCAAACAACCGCAACGCCACGCAGAACGGCGTCTCCCCCAGCTCTACCCAGCGCCGCGTGCCGGCCGGGACCACCAGCTGGTCACCCTTCTCGCACAGCACCGAATACACGAACCCACCCAGGCGCAAGCCCACCTGCGCCCGCCCGCTGACGACCGCAAACACCTCTTCGGCGTCATGCACGTGTTCATCACGCACATCGGCCTGCAGCGGGTCCGCGCCGTCACGGTTGAGTACCGCGAAGACCGTACTGCCATGGCCGGTCATCAGTTGATCGAGGTAGTCGCCGCACGCGGCCATGACCTCGTCTGTGGCGCTGCCGGGGCGAACCCTTAGCTCAAGCGGGCGGTGGACGAAGCGCACGCCCTGCTCGGCCAGCGTGGCCTGTATATCGTCGTGGTGGGTCAGCAGCTTGTTCGGCAGCTCCGGGCTGGACGGGTGGAAAACGCTGAGGATACTCATCAGTGGCGGGTCCTGGTCGATTGCGAACAAAGGGCAATGATAACGGCTGCGGCCAAGGCTGCGGCACTGGCCATACCAAAGGTGAAGGCTGGCCCCAGCAGGTTCCAGCTGTAGCCCGAATACAAGGCGCCAAGCGCACCGCCGGTGCCCGACAGTGCCGCGTACAACGCCTGGCCCTGGCCTTGCTGGCGCGCGCCGAAGCTGGCCTGGACGAACGCAATGCAAGCGGCATGAAAGCAACCGAAAGTAGCCGCGTGCATCACCTGGGCCAGCACGAGCACTGCCGGGTCATCCGCCAAGGTGCCAAGCAACAGCCAGCGCACGGCGGCCAACAGGAAGCTGGCCAGCAGCACCCGCTGCACGGAAAACCGCGCGAAGACCCGGCTCATGGCCATGAACACCAGCACCTCGGCCACCACCCCCAGCGCCCACAACAGGCCGATGGCGCCACGGCTGTAGCCCAGGTGCTCCAGGTGCAGGGTGAGGAAGGTGTAGTACGGCCCGTGGCTGAGCTGCATCAGCGCCACGCACACATAGAACGCGATAACCCCAGGCGCCCGTAGCTGCTGCACGAAGCCCCCCGCGCCGCTGCGCTCGCCCTGCTCTACCGGCTGGGCATTGGGCACCCACAGGCTGGCGGCGACGATGCCGGCCATGATCGTGACGAGGGCTACCGGGTAGATGTCCAGGCTCAGCCACTCGAACAACCGACCCAAGCCGACCACGGTCAGGATGAAACCGATCGAGCCCCACAGGCGTACCTGGCTGTAGCGGGACGTTTGCCCGTGCAGGTGGGCCAGGGTGATGACCTCGAACTGCGGCAGCACCGCGTGCCAGAAAAACGCATGCAAAGCCATGACCAGCGCCAGCCAGGCGTAGCTCTTGCCGAAGAAGATCAGGGCGAAGCTGGCCAAGGTGGACAACGCCCCCAGGCGCACGATCAGCAGGCGCTGGCCGGTACGGTCGCCCAGCCAGCCCCACAGGTTGGGCGCGATGCAGCGCATCAGCATGGGGATGGCCACCAGCTCGCCGATGCGCGCCGGGGAGAAACCCAGGTGGTCGAAGTACAACGCCAGGAAGGGGGCGGTGGAGCCCAGCAGGGCGAAGTAGAAAAGGTAGAAGCTGGACAGGCGCCAGTAGGGAATCGGGGGCATGGTGGCTCAGCCAGTTTTGTTGTTGCCGGTGCCGGCCTCTTCGCGGCTAAACACGCGAAGAGGCTGGCACCGACGAATCAGAGCTGGCCCAGCACCGGAGTACTGACCTTGACCTCGGCATTCTGCGCACGGTGACGCAGCAGGTGGTCCATCAGCGCAATGGCCATCATCGCCTCGGCGATCGGCGTGGCGCGGATGCCGACACACGGGTCATGACGCCCCTTGGTGATCACTTCGACCGGATTACCATTCACATCGATCGAGCGGCCCGGCACCGTGATGCTCGACGTCGGTTTCAGCGCCAGGTGCGCAACGATAGGCTGCCCCGAGGAAATACCGCCAAGAATGCCGCCAGCGTTGTTGCTGAGGAAGCCTTCCGGGGTCATTTCGTCACGGTGCTCGGTGCCACGCTGGGCGACACTGGCAAAGCCCGCGCCGATTTCCACACCCTTGACCGCGTTGATGCTCATCAGCGCATGGGCAAGTTCCGCGTCGAGGCGGTCGAAGATGGGCTCGCCCAGGCCCGGCATCACCCCTTCGGCGACCACGGTGATCTTGGCCCCAACCGAATCCTGGTCGCGGCGCAGCTGGTCCATGTAGGCCTCGAGCTCCGGCACCTTGTCCGGGTCGGGGCTGAAGAAGGCGTTCTGCTCTACCGATGCCCAGGTCTTGAACGGGATCTCGATCGGGCCGAGCTGGCTCATGTAGCCGCGCACGGTGATGCCCTGGGTGGCCAGGTACTTCTTGGCGATGGCCCCCGCCGCCACGCGCATGGCGGTTTCGCGGGCCGAGCTGCGCCCGCCGCCGCGGTAATCACGTTCACCGTACTTGTGGTGGTAGGTGTAATCGGCGTGCGCCGGGCGGAACAGGTCCTTGATCGCCGAATAGTCCTTGGACTTCTGGTCGGTGTTACGGATCAGCAGGCCGATCGAGCAGCCCGTGGTGCGCCCTTCGAACACGCCGGAGAGGATTTCCACCTCGTCCGGCTCTTGGCGCTGGGTAGTGTGCCGGCTGGTGCCGGGCTTGCGCCGGTCGAGGTCATGCTGCAGGTCGGCCAGGGAGATCTCCAGGCCCGGTGGGCATCCATCGACAATGGCGACCAACGCCGGGCCATGGCTTTCGCCAGCGGTGGTGACAGTGAACAGCTTGCCGTAGGTATTGCCGGACATGGACGCTCCGCGAGTCTGCCTGAGATGAACGAAAGCGGCAGTATACGGAAAATTTCAACAGGAATGGTCGTCTGTACTGGCCTTGCGAACCTTCACGCAAACATTAGGTCATATTCATCACCTCCCCACCGTAGTACCCCATGATGCCGCGCCTCGTCGCCCTGCTTTTCATGCTCTGTGCCAGCCTCGCCCAGGCCGCCTCCCCCACCGTCCTGCAACGCCCCATCGACCTGGACACCGGCCAGGGCGTGCTGCACGGCAGCCTGCTGTTGCCGCAGCAGGCCACCCCGCCCCCCGTGGTGTTGATCATCGCTGGTTCCGGCCCGACGGACCGCGACGGCAACAACCCGGCCTCGGGGCGTATCGACAACCTCAAGCGGCTGGCCCTGTTGCTGGCCGGCGACCACATTGCCAGCGTGCGCTTCGACAAACGTGGCGTGGCCGCCAGCCAACCGGCGACGCCCGACGAACGTGACCTCAGCGTCGAGCGCTATGTCGCCGATGTGGTGGCCTGGAGCCGCAAGCTCAAGGCCGACCCGCGTTTCGGCCCACTGATTCTGGTCGGCCACAGCGAAGGCGCGCTGATCGCCAGCCTGGCTGCCGAGCAGGCCGGCGCCAGCGCGGTGATCACCCTGGCCGGCAGCGGCCGGCCGCTGGCTGAGGTGCTGCGCGAACAGCTGGCCCAGCGCCTGCCGCCCGCCCAACTGGCCCGTGGCAGTGCCTTGCTCGACCGCCTGCAGGCTGGGCAGACCAGCCTGGACGTACCCGCTCCGCTGCGCCAGGTGTTCCGCCCCAGCGTGCAGCCCTACCTGATTTCGCTGTTCCGGCAGAACCCGGCGGCGGCGTTCGCGCAACTGCCGATGCCGGCGCTGATTGTCCAGGGCCGTAATGACGTGCAGGTAGACGTGACCGATGCCGAACGCCTGAAGGCAGCTAAACCTGATGCGCAACTGGTCTTGATCGATGGCATGAACCACATGCTGCGCATCAGCCCCAAGGGCATGAGCCAGCAACGTGACAGCTACCTCAACCCAGAGCTGCCTCTGGCTCGCGAACTGGGGGAGCGAATCGTGACGTTCATCCAGCATTTGCCATCGGCCTGACCCTCAGGTCTTGAACGCCGCTGCCGATAACGTGGGTGGTGGCGAGAATCCGGGGCCGCTGCGCAGCCCTTTCGCGACGCAAGGCCGCTCCTACAAAAAAGCACGCGATGCCCTGTAGGGGTGGCCTTGCGTCGCGAAAGGGGCACGCAGTGCCCCCTCAGGCTGCCAGCACGTACATAAGGACAGCCCTGATGACCATTGCCCCTACCGCCGTAGACCCGGCCGAACAGCCACAACCCGAGGACGGCGCCACGCTGCCTTGGGCAGACCTTGCCGTCGAACACTTCCAGCTGTTGCGCCTGGCGCCCCTGCCCACCGACCGCGCCACCGGCGCCCGCCCGCTGCGGTTCGTGCAGTTCGGCTATGCCGAGCGCCACGACAAGGCGCACAGCCTGCTGCGTATGGAAATCCAGCTGCCTGGGCAAAAAGTGCGCAAAGAGCAGAACCACCTGGACATCCGCGTCGACCACGCCGAGCGCCGGGTGCGCATTGGCAGCGACCAGGGCCTGCAACTGGAGCCGCTGAACCGCGGCATCGGCCGCTTCATGCTGGCCCAGGCCGTGCAATGGTTGCAGCGCAAGTGGTCGCATTACCAGGTCGAAGGCATGGCACTGCCGAACAAGGATGCCCTGAGCGAGGATTCACGCCTGCGCCGCGACCAGTTCCTGCATGGGGTTGGCATCAAGGTCGAATATGAAGACCCTCAGCACCTGAAAGGCCGCACCGTGGAAATCACGGTGGGCCAGCTCAAGGCCGCCTGGAGCAACGAGCGGCTGCAGCGGGTCGAGATTCTCGACGCGGCCAACCTGCTGCAGCAGGCCGACCAGCAGTTGCAAGAGAAGGAAGGCCAACTGCGTGAGCGGGATGAGCGTGTGGCCAAGTACCGGCGCGAAGACGGCGGGTTGCGCTTTACCATCACCTGCCTGGTGGCCTTTGCGGTGTTTCAGGCCGGGTTGCTGATCTGGATTGCAACCCGCTGAAAGGGTGGCTGCGGCCCCAAGTCAAACGCGGGCTTTGAACAGCTCCTGATGCTGGCGGCACTGCTCGGCCGTCAGCATGAACACCCCATGCCCGCCACGCTCGAACTCCAGCCAGGCAAAATCCACCTCGGGGTACAGCGACTCGACGTGCACCTGGCTGTTACCCACTTCGACGATCAGCAAACCCTTGTCGTTGAGGTGGTCTGCCGCCTCGGCAAGCATGCGCCGCACCAGGTCCAGGCCATCGTTACCGCAGGCCAGGCCCAGTTCGGGCTCGTGGTGGTACTCGGCCGGCATGTCATCGAAGTCTTCGGCGTCGACGTACGGCGGGTTGGACAGGATCAGGTCGAAACGCTGCCCTGGAAGGCCATCGAAGCCGTCGCCCTGCACGGTGTAGACGCGCATGTCCAGGCCATGCCGTTCGATGTTCTGGTTCGCCACCTCAAGGGCATCGAACGACAGGTCACCCAGCACCACTTCAGCCTCGGGGAACACTTCGGCCGCCACGATGCCGATGCAACCGGAGCCTGTGCACAGGTCGAGAATGCGCGCAGGCTCTGACGCCAGCCACGGCTCGAAACGTTTTTCGATCAGCTCGCCAATGGGCGAACGGGGCACCAGCACCCGCTCGTCGACGATGAACGACATGCCGCAAAACCACGCCTCGCCCAACAAGTAGGCTGTTGGCACACGCTCTTCGATGCGCCGCTTCAACAGGTGCTGCAGGCGCACGCGCTCGTCGTCCTCGAGCATGCAGTCCAGGTAGCTGTCGGCCACCTCCCACGGCAGGTGCACGGCGCCCAGCACCAGCAAGCGGGCTTCGTCCCAGGCGTTGTCGGCACCGTGGCCGAAGAACAGCTCGCGCTCGTGGAAGCGGCTGACCGCCCAGCGGATGTAGTCGCGCAGCGTGCGCAGACGGGATGTGATCACGGGGTACTCCTAATTCAGACCGTACAAAAGTCTAACAGCCCAACCCGCACAAATGTTCCTTCGGGTCGCTCAAAGGCTAGCCACAGGCCAGTAACTACGCCGCTTGCGATGTCAACCATTCCCATTGACGCCAAGGCAAGGGACAATAGGTATACAAAAGCCCTTCCAAGGAGCCCTTGATGTCCGTTCCAACCACGATGTTCCGCCTCACTGGCCGCGACTACCCGCCGGCCAAGTTGAGCCACGCCAGCCTGATCATCATCGATGCGCAGAAGGAGTACCTGAGTGGTCCCCTGGCGCTGTCGGGCATGGACGAGGCCGTGGCCAACATCGCCCGGTTGCTCGACGCTGCGCGCAAGAGCGGCCGCCCGATCATCCACGTCCGCCACCTGGGCACTGTCGGTGGCCGCTTCGACCCACAAGGCAGCGGCGGCCAGTTCATCCCCGGGCTGGAGCCGCACGATGGCGAAATCGTCATTGAAAAGCGCATGCCCAACGCGTTCAAGAACACCAAGCTGCACGACACTTTGCAGGAGCTTGGCCACCTGGACCTGATCGTCTGCGGTTTCATGAGCCATTCCAGCGTCAGCACCACCGTGCGCCGCGCCAAGGACTATGGTTATCGGTGCACCCTGGTGGAGGACGCCTCGGCGACCCGCGACCTGGCGTTCAAGGACGGAGTGATCCCGGCCGCGCAGATCCACCAGTGTGAAATGGCCGTGATGGCCGACAACTTCGCCTGTGTCGCCCCTACCGCCAGCCTGATCTGATCCAAAGGCCGGTAAGTACCGCCCGGCAGCCGGGCGGAACCCAACGGGCGAGCGCAGGTCGAATTCCGGATATCCACAGAGGAAATCGGAATGAAGCTCAAAGGCAGTTTCGACGCCAAGCGCCTGCGCCCGCGCGAACCACGCAACTGGGGCGCTCGCCTGGCCGCCGGCCTGTCGGCCCTGCTGGCAACGCTGGGTGTGCTGCTGGCCATGGCCGGCATCGCCGGCCTGCTGGGCAATTACCCGGCCCTGGCCGAACTCAATGCCAACCGGCCGCTGTCGGCCACCCTCACGGCAGGGGGGTTGTTATTGCTGTGGCTGGGCGTGAGGTTTTGGCGGCGTAGCCGCATTCGCCTGCGCCGTGGCCGTGAGCTGAACCTGTCGCCGCATTTGATGAAAAAGCACGACTGACGTTTCCACTGATGCCGCGAAGAAGCCCGCGCAGACTACACATGGCTGCACAGCCGCCCACAGTCGCGTAAACTACGCCGCCCACGTGGAGGCATCATGCAAGACAACGACTTTTCCCTGTTCCATGCCGAAGTGCGCGGCGTCAAGCCGATCAAGCACGACCGTGCCGAGGTCGGCAAACCCAAGGCCGACCGCAAGCAACTGGCCGGCCTGCGGCAGGCGGCCACCGTGCGCAGCGACAAGGCACTGGTGATCGATGGCATGTCCGACCAGTTCGTCATCGACGTCGGCGCCGAAGACGAGTTGATGTGGCGCCGTGACGGCGTGCAAGAAACCCAGCTGCGCAAACTCAAACTCGGCCAGATCGCCTTCGAGGGCAGCCTCGACCTGCACGGCATGACCGTCGAGAAAGCCCGTGAGACCCTCTGGGACTTCATCGCCGAGGCCACCAAGCTGGAAGTGCGCTGCGTGCGCGTCACCCACGGCAAGGCCGCACGCCTCGACGGCAAGCGCCCGATGATCAAGAGTCACGTCAACACCTGGCTGCGTCAGCACCCGCAAGTGCTCGGTTTTGCCTCGTGCAATGCGCGCCATGGCGGCACCGGCGCAGTCTACGTGATGCTCAAACGAACCATGCTTGAAGGACGCGACGAGTAACGCCGCGCTTGCAGCGCCGCCCTTGCCGCCGTACCCTTCGTTTTTGCGATTTTTCCCACAGGTAGATACATGTCCCTGGAACAGAACTACACCGAGATTCTCAGCCAGATCGGCGAGGACGTCTCCCGTGAGGGCCTGCTCGACACGCCCAAGCGGGCTGCAAAGGCCATGAAGTACCTTTGCCGCGGTTATGAGCAGACGCTGGAAGAAGTCACCAACGGCGCGCTGTTCACCTCCGATAACAGCGAGATGGTGCTGGTCCGGGACATCGAGCTGTACTCGATGTGCGAGCACCACATGCTGCCTTTCATCGGCAAAGCTCACGTTGCCTACCTGCCCAAGGGCAAGGTTCTGGGCCTGTCGAAAGTTGCCCGCATCGTCGACATGTACGCCCGTCGCCTGCAGATACAGGAAAACCTCAGCCGCCAGGTCGCCGAAGCTGTCGAGAAGGTGACCGGCGCCGCTGGCGTGGCCGTGGTGATCGAAGCCAAGCACATGTGCATGATGATGCGCGGTGTCGAGAAGCAGAACTCGAGCATGATCACCTCGGTGATGCTGGGCGAGTTCCGCGAAAACGCGGCCACCCGCAGCGAGTTCCTCAGCCTGATCAAGTGATCGGCTGGTGATCCCGAGCCGACCCTGCGGGGTCGGCTTTTTCTTTTCAGGAGTTGCCCATGATCGTCAAAGCCCTACGGGTTGGCCTCGGCCAGCTCATCGTGTTCGGCGACTGGATCAGCCGCCCAGCCAAGCGCAAGCGCGATGCCGCCGCCCAGGCGCGCGTCGAGCAAGCGGCCAGTAGCCTCGCGCTGTACCAGTTCCATGCCTGCCCATTCTGCGTCAAGACCCGCCGCACCCTGCACCGCCTGAATGTGCCGATGGCGTTGCGTGACGCCAAGAACGACCCGGTGCATCGCCAGGCGCTGCTCGAAGGCGGAGGCCGGGTCAAAGTGCCGTGCCTGCGCATCGAGGAAGACGGCAAGGTGAGCTGGATGTACGAGTCCAAGGCGATCATTGCCTACCTGGACAAGCGCTTCGCCTGACCTCTAGGCACGGGCCGGCTCAGCCCACCATCGGCACATGCCGAGGGTGGCTGGCCACCCGCTCCAGCCAGGCCCTGACCGCCGGGTAGTCCGCCAGGTCGAACCCACCCTGCTGGGCCACATGGGTATAGGCATACAGCGCCACATCGGCAATCGAATAGCGCTCACCGACCAGGTACGGCGTCATCTGCAACTGCCGCTCCATGACCTTGAGCGCCTTGTAGCCACCTTTGTGCAGCTTGCGGTATTCCTCCAGCCGGTCATCCGGCAGCCCCAGGTAGAACTGAATGAACCGCGCCACGGCGATGTAAGGCTCATGGCTGTACTGCTCGAAGAACTGCCACTGCAACACCTGCGTGCGCAAGCGCGGCTCGGTAGGCAGGAAGTCACTGCCGTCGGCAAGGAAGTTGAGGATGGCGTTGGACTCCCACAGGTACGTGCCGTCTTCCAGCTCCAGCACCGGCACCTTGCCATTGGGGTTCATCGCCAGGAACTCGGGGGTCTCGGTCTCCCCCTTGAGAATATCCACTGGATGCCACTCATACGGCCGACCCAGCAGGCTCAACATCAGCTTGACCTTGTAGCAGTTGCCCGACTGGTAGTCCCCATAGACCTTGTACATCGCCCTCCCCTCCCATGCAGTTGTGCATTCGTGCCCAATAGTTGGCGACTGTACGGCTAAAAGCAATGGCCGCTGTATGGCAAGGATCAACCTTGCTCGCGTTAGTCTGAAAAAACTGCTTACACCTTTACAAGGATTTTTTTCATGACCGATGCCACCTCCGCCCGCCTGCGGCCCCTGGCAGACAGCTCCCCGTCGGCGGTTGTCGCCGGCTTCATTGCCATGCTCACCGGCTATACCAGCTCACTGGTGCTGATGTTCCAGGCCGGCCAGGCGGCAGGGCTGACCAGCGCGCAGATTTCGTCCTGGATCTGGGCGCTGTCGATCGGCATGGCGGTGTGCAGCATTGGCCTGTCGCTGCGCTATCGCACGCCGATCACCGTGGCCTGGTCGACCCCCGGCGCCGCGCTGCTGATCACAAGCCTGGGCGGGGTGAGTTATGGTGAGGCCATCGGCGCCTACATCACCTGCGCCGTGCTGGTGCTGATCTGCGGCCTGACTGGCAGTTTCGAGCGACTGGTCAAGCGTATTCCGGCCTCGTTGGCCTCGGCGCTGCTGGCCGGCATCCTGTTCAAGATCGGCAGCGAGATCTTCGTCGCCGCCCAGCACCGCACGCTGCTGGTGCTTGGCATGTTCTTCAGCTACCTGCTGGTCAAACGTCTGTCACCGCGCTACTGCGTGCTGGCTGCGCTGCTGGTCGGCACCGCGCTGTCCGGCGCCCTTGGCCTGCTGGACTTCAGCGGGTTCAGCCTGGAAGTGGCAACGCCGGTATGGACAACGCCGAGCTTCTCGCTGGCGGCGACCATCAGCATCGGTATTCCGCTGTTCGTGGTGGCCATGACCTCGCAGAACATGCCCGGCGTGGCCGTGCTGCGTGCCGACGGCTACCAGGTGCCCGCCTCGCCGCTGATCTCGGCTACCGGGTTTGCCTCGTTGCTGCTGGCACCGTTCGGCTCGCACGGGGTCAACCTGGCGGCGATCAGCGCGGCGATCTGCACCGGGCCGCACGCCCATGAAGACCCGAGCAAGCGTTATACCGCGGCAGTGTGGTGCGGGATTTTCTATGGCATTGCCGGGGTATTCGGGGCGACCTTGGCGGCATTGTTTGCCGCGCTGCCGAAAGAGCTGGTGCTGTCAATTGCGGCCTTGGCGTTGTTCGGCTCGATCATGAACGGGTTGACCGTAGCCATGGGTGAGGCGCGTGAGCGTGAGGCGGCGTTGATCACCTTCATGGTCACGGCTTCAGGGTTGACGCTGTTCTCCATTGGCTCGGCGTTCTGGGGGATCGTGGCGGGGGTGTTGACCTTGCTGATCCTCAACCCACGTAGAGCCTGACGGTTTTTGTAGCTTGTGTCGGCCTCTTCGCGGGGCAAGCCCGCTCCCACAGAGACTGCACTCCCACAGAGACTGTGCTTACTGTGGGAGCGGGCTTGCCCCGCGAAGAGGCCAGTACAGGCAACAGAGATAGGGGCCAGGCTCACAACCTGAAATGCCCCACCATCCCTTTCAAATCAGTGCCCAACTGCGCCAGCTCGACACTCGACCTGGCGTTGTCCTGCATCGCCAACGCCGCCTGATCGGCACTGCCGCGGATCTGCGTGACGCTGCGGCTGATCTCTTCGGCTACCGAGCTCTGCTGCTCGGCCGCCGCCGCAATCTGCTGGTTCATCTGCTGAATCAATGAAACCGCCACGGCGATGCTGCCCAGCGCGCTTTCGGTCTGCAACGCATCGGCCACCGCCAGGCGCACCAGCTCGGTGCTGCCGCGGATCTGTGCCACCGACTGCTGGGCATTGCCGCGCAGGCTGGCGACCAGGCTTTCGATCTGCTCGGTCGATTGCCGGGTACGTCGGGCCAGCGCCCGAACCTCGTCAGCCACTACCGCGAACCCACGCCCCTGCTCGCCGGCACGAGCCGCCTCGATCGCGGCGTTGAGCGCCAGCAGGTTGGTCTGCTCAGCGACGCTCTTGATCACTTCGAGCACATCACCAATGGTATGGATCTCTGCGCTGAGGCTGTCGATGCCGGCACTGGCCGCCTCTGCGGCTGTCGCCAACTGTTCGATACGCTGCATGCTCTGACGCACCACCTGCTGCCCGGACTCGACCCTGTCGTCGGCCGACTGGGCCGCCTGCGCTGCCTCCTCGGCATTGCGCGCCACATCGTGCACAGTGGCAGTCATCTGCTGCATGGCGGTCGCCACCTGCTCGGTCTCCTCCTTCTGGCTGCCCACCTCGCGGTTGGTCTGCTCGGTCACCGCTGACAACGCCTGGGCGCTGCCGGCCAGTTGCTCGATGCCCTGCTGCAACCCGCTGACAATGCCCGACAGGCCGGCCGCCATCTGCTGCATGGCCTGCAACAACTGCCCAACCTCATCGCTGCGCGGCGCTTCTGCCTCCAGGCCTAACTCGCCCGCAGCAATGCGCTGGGCGCGGGCGATGACGCGCTTGAGCGGGCCAACCACCGCGCGAGTGATCAGCCAGGCAGCCAGCACGCCGGCCAACAGTGCAAGCCCCGTGGCCAGGGCAATGGCCAGGGCATTGCGGGACAATTCGCCCTGCAAGGCCTGCTCCTGTCCCAGGTAGGCCTGGTCGACCCGGCCGGTGACCTGCTCGGCCCGCGCCTGCAACTCGGCCTTGAGGCCTTGCTCCTTGGCCAGCAGGTCGGTGTATTCGTTGAGCTTGTCGGAGAAGCTGCCGATGTGCCCGGCTACTTCACCCAGCACACTCTGGTAGCCGGCATCGCTGACGGCGCCCTTGAGCTGTTCGACCAGGTTCGCGGCTTCGAGGGTCTGGGCGATGCGCGCCTGGCCGACGCCCTCTTCACCCTTGCGGCTCTTTTCCAGGCGCACGCGGGCTTCGTCCATCGCCTGCAGCATCAGCCGTGAAACCTGCGCCACTTGCCCAGCCTGCTCAAGAAACTCACCGCCCTGCTGGCCCTGGGATTGCTTGAGGGTGTAGGTGCCGTCATCGGCCAGCCCGGCCTGCAGCACATCAAGGTTGTTGGCCACGCTGGACACCGACCAACTGGCCATGTCCAGCGCCAGCTCCTTGGCCTGCACCGCCTCGACAAAGGCCTCGAACGCCTGCCCGTAAGCGCCCAGCTCAGCCTCGGCCGCCGCCAGCGCCGGCAAGCCACGGGCGCGCTCGGCCAACCCCTGCAAACCGCTGCGCAACGCCTCGGCCTGCTTGATATCAGAGCTCAGGGCAAAGGCTTGTTCGTGCTGGCGCAACCTGAGCAGGTCGGTATTGAACTGGGCCAGCTGGCGCAAGCCGTCAAAGCGCTGGCCCACACTGTGCAACGCGGCGATGCCAATGGCCGCCACCGCCAGGGTCAGCAACAGCACCAGGGTAAAGCCCAGGCCCAGTTTGCGGGCCATGCCCAGGTTGGCCAGAACACCGTGCTTGGTCGCACCCATCGCCGATTCCCCTTCACCTTGTCAGGTTTGCCGAAGGCCAAGCGTGGCAACGATGCCAGTCCACTCACAAGGGCCTGACGCCAGAATAGTGTCAAATAGCTATGAGCGTGTCGCTATCAGTGTGCTGGGGGTCGCCCTGCGTATTTCAAGAAGGCCTGGGCGCGAGAATCCTGCCCGTAAGCGACATTGATGCGCAGCCAGGCGCTGGCGGCGCCCTGGCAATCGAAGGCGCTGCCAGGGGTGAGCAGCACCGAATGCTCCAGGGCCAGTTGCTCGAGGCTGGCGAAGTCACGCCCCGGTACCCTGGCCCAGACGAACATGCCGCCATAGGGTTCACAGAACACCTCCCAGCCTGTTTGCTCCAGTTGCCCAAGCAACTTGGCCATGTGCTGACCCAGGCGCAACCGCAGGCGTTGCACGCTTTTTCGGTAACTGCCGTTGGCCAGCATCTGCCCGACCACCTGCTCGGCAAACCGCGACGTGCCGATGCCGCTGACCATTTTCAGTTCAGCCAGCCGCGCCAGCAACAAGGGCTCGGCAACCAGGTAGCCGACCCGCAACGAGCTGCTCAGGGTCTTGGAGAAACTGGCCATGTAGATCACCCGCTGTTCGCTGTCCAGTGTAGCCAGGCGCGTTGCCGGGCCCTCCTGGAAGTCGGCGTAGATATCGTCTTCGATGATGCGCAGGTCGTGCTCGCGGGCCAGTTCCAGCAGGCGGTAGGCCACTTTGGGGGTGAGGCTGGTGCCCGTCGGGTTGTGGTACAGGCTGTTGATGAACAGGCATCGTGGGCGATGCTCCGCAAGCAAGCGCTCCAGCGCAGCCAAGTCTGGGCCCTCGGCCAGGCGCGGCACGGGCAACATGCGCACCTGGTGCTGGCGCAGCAGGTTGAACAGGTTGTAGTAACCGGGGTTTTCCACCAGCACCGTATCGCCTGGGCGCAGCAGCGTGCGTACCAACAGGTCGAGGCCATGGCTGGCTCCCTGGGTAGTGAGGATGCGCTCCGGGCCGGCGGCGATATCCAGGCGCGCCAGGCGCTTGTGCAGTTGCTGGCGCAAGCTGGCCAGGCCCAGGGGTGGGCAGTAGTCGAGCAGGTCTTGCGGGTTGCCGCGGCTGACCAGGCGTACGGCCTGGGCCAGCTCGGTGGTGGCACGCCAGCTGTTGGGCAACCAGCCACAACCGAGCTTGAGCAGTTCGTCATGGCCCTCGCGAAATTGCCGCCAGTGACCATCGCCGGCCTCGCCCCAGGGCTGGCCATCATCGGCCCCGCCCCCTGGTTTGCGCTCGGCGACGAAGAAACCGGTGCCGTGCCGCGCCTCCAGCCAGCCGCTGGCGACCAGGCGATCATAGGCCTCGATCACACAAGACGCGCTGACCGCCTGGCTGTGCGCCAGTGCACGGATCGACGGCAGGCGCGCCCCGGGGCGCAGGCGCTGCTGGTCGATCCAGGTTTGCAGGTGGTCGGTGAGTTGTTGCACCAGGGGGGTGCTGCTGGAGCGGTCCAGGGAGAAGTGCATGGTAAGTGTTCGCGGATTTTGAGCGAACAGTTAAGCATAAATGAGCGGTGGGTGTGTCTGGTTGCGGCGGCGGATAAAGGTCAGTGTGGGCAGGGCCTCTTCGCGGGGCAGATACATAAACTTCAGGATCCCACCCATGCCCTGCGCTTCCACCCGATTGGCCTTCGCCCTGTGCCTGATCACCCTGGCGGTGAACCTCCAGGCCCCGCTCTACATCACCTACGCCGACCTCTCCGGGCAAGGCGCCGCCGCCACCGCAGTGGCCTTCTCCGGCTACGTGCTGGGCGTGCTGCCAGTGCTGCTGGCCCTGGGCGGGCTGGCCGACCGCGTCGGGCGCCGGCCGCTGATAATCGCCGCGCTGTTGCTATCGATGGTCGCCACGGTGCTGATGCTGCTGGCCCCCAGCCTGCAAACCCTCGGCCTGGCGCGGCTGTTCCTGGGCCTGGGCACCGGCCTGGCCTCGGCCACGGCCACCGCCTACATGAGCGAGCTGATGGGCAGCGACGGCAGCAGCCGCGCTGCCAACTGGGTTACCGCCAGCACCTCGCTGGGCTTTGGCCTGGGCGCGGCGCTTACCAGCCTGTTCCTGTTGCGCGGCCCAAGCCTGACCCCTGGCAGCTTCCACCTGCAACTGCTGCTGGCCGTCGTTGCCCTGGTGCTGGTGTGGCGCCTGCCCGACCCACGCCCGGCGCAACGCAGCGCCATGCTGCGCCTGCCGTACTACCCGCGTGGCAGCGTTGCCTATGGCCTGGCCATTCTGCTGGCCTGGGCCTGCGTGGGCCTGGTCATCGCCCTGCTGCCGGGGATCCTGCGCCAGCATGGCCTGAGCGCGTGGTCAGGGTTCTCGACCTTCTGTGTGATCAGTTGCGGCTTGTTGTTCCAGCCGATGGCCCGTCGCCTTTCGAGCCTGAAGGCCACACTGCTGGGGCTGGTGATTTTGCCGTGCAGCTACGCGGTGCTGGCCTGGGGTGCCGACAGCGGGCAACTGGCTGCGGTCTTGCTGGGCGCCGTGGCGGCCAGCAGTGCGTGTTATGGGTTTATCTACCTGGGCGGCCTGGCGGCGGTGAACCAACTGGCCGGCAGCGAGAAAACTCGAGCCAGTGCCGGGTTCTTCTTGCTGGCGTACCTGGGGTTCAGCTTGCCGGTGATCTTTACCGGGTTGCTCAGCGACCGGTTGGGCGCGCGGGTGGCCTTGCTGGTGTTTGGTGGGGTGCTGGTGCTGGGGTGTGTGCTGGTTGGCCTGGCACTTGTGGTGTCTGCCCGAGCAGCTTTGCCAGAAAAGCCGCTGGTGCAGGTACACCACTGATTGTAGGAGCGGCCTTGCGTCGCGAACGGGCTGCGTAGCGGCCCCGCGGTCTCAGCTTCGCCGCATAGATTGCTGGGGCCGCTACGCGCCCCTTTCGCGACGCAAGGCCGCTCCTACACACACACCGCAAGTCAGATCGCCGTCGCTCCGCCGTCCACAGTCAGGCTATGCCCGGTGGTGAAAGCCGCGCCATCGCTACACAGGTACAGCACCGCACCTGCAACTTCCTCGACCTTGCCGATGCGCCCCACCGGGTGCATCGACGCTGCGAACTCGGCCTTGCGCGGGTCCGCCTCATACGCACGGCGGAACATGTCGGTGTCGATAACCGCCGGGCACACCGCGTTCACCCGGATGCCTTTCTTGGCATATTCGATTGCCGCCGACTTGGTCAAGCCGATCACCGCGTGCTTTGACGCACTGTAGATGCTCATCTTCGGCGCCGCGCCCAACCCTGCCACCGATGCGGTATTGACGATCGCCCCACCGCCCTGGGCAACCAGCAGCGGCAGCTGGTACTTCATGCACAGCCACACACCCTTGACGTTGACGCCCATGATGGCGTCGAACTGCGCCTCGCTACCCTCGGCCAAACGGCCCTGCTCGATCTCGATGCCAGCATTGTTGTAGGCGTAGTCCAGCCGGCCATAGGCGGCTATCAGCCGTTCATGCAGCTGGCGCACATCGGCCTCCCGGGTCACGTCGCAGGCGATGAACATCGCATCGCCGCCCGCATCGTGGATCAGGCCCACCGTGGCTTCGCCGCCGACCGGGTCGAGATCGGCCACCACCACTTTCAAGCCTTCACGGGCAAAAGCCAACGCCGTCGCCCGGCCAATACCCGCAGCGCCGCCGGTGACCAGGGCTACCTGGCCGGAAAAGGTCATGCTCATCGTTTGCTCCTGACGCGGCCATTTGTGATATCGCAGCCAAGCATAGTCAGCGCCCAGCCAAGCTGGGCAGCATCATCAGGCCAACGGTTGGTCTACCATGCTTACCAGTGATGTTACCCACCTGGTTGCATCAGCAAGGTAGATTGAATGCACTTCACCTTCCACTGCCCACAAGGACCCGACATGACCCAGACCAACCGCCGCTTCCTGCTCGCCAAACGCCCGGTCGGCGCCGTGCGCCGTGACGACTTCAGCTTCGAGCAAGTACCCGCCGAACAGCCCGGCGAAGGCCAGGTCCTGGTGCGAAACCTGTACCTGTCCCTCGACCCCGCCATGCGCGGCTGGATGAACGAAGGCAAGTCCTACATTCCCCCAGTAGGCCTCGGCCAGGTAATGCGCGCCCTCGGCGTCGGCGAAGTGGTGGTCTCGAACCACCCCGACTACAAGCCCGGCGACCACGTCAGCGGCGCGCTCGGCGTACAGGACTACTTCACCGGCGAGCCACAAGGCCTGCACAAGATTGACCCCAGCCTCGCGCCCCTGCCCCGCTACCTCTCGGCCTTGGGCATGACCGGCATGACCGCCTACTTCGCCCTGCTCGAAGTCGGCCAGCCCAAGGCTGGTGACACCGTGGTCATCTCGGGCGCCGCCGGTGCGGTGGGCAGCATCGTCGGGCAGATCGCCAAGCTCAAAGGCTGCCACGTAATCGGCATCGCCGGCGGCGCCGAAAAATGCCAATACCTCAAGGACGAGCTGGGCTTCGATGGTGTCATCGACTACAAGGCCGAAGACGTGCTCGCCGGCCTCAAGCGCGAATGCCCCAAAGGCGTAGACGTTTACTTCGACAACGTCGGTGGCGAGATCCTCGACGCCGTGCTCACCCGCATCAACCTCAAGGCCCGCATCGTCATCTGTGGCGCCATCAGCCAGTACAACAACAAGGAAGCCGTCAAAGGCCCGGCCAACTACCTGTCGCTGCTGGTGAACCGTGCGCGCATGGAAGGCTTTGTGGTGTTCGACCATGCCAAGGACTATGGCAAGGCCGCGCAGGAGATCGCCGGCTGGCTGGCCAGTGGCAAGGTGAAGAGCAAGGAAGATGTGGTGGAAGGGTTGGATACCTTCCCAGAGACGCTGCTCAAGCTGTTCAGCGGGGAGAATTTTGGCAAGCTGGTGTTGAAGGTCTAACCCCTGTAGGCGCGGCCTTGCCGGGGCGCCGGACCGGTCGGAAAGGGCTGCGCAGCAGCCCCAGCACTCTCGGCATCAGCCGTATATGAAAAAGGCCAACACGCGCGTGTTGGCCTTTTTTATCAACGCGGGTGTTTACCCTCGAATCTCCGCCACCACCGCAGCCAGCGCCTGCGCCGGGTCTGCGGCCTGGCTGATCGGCCGGCCAATCACCAGATAGTCCGAACCTGCATCCAGTGCCTGGCGCGGAGTGAGGATACGGCGCTGATCATCCTGGGCGCTGCCGGCCGGGCGGATACCCGGGGTCACCAGTTGCAGCAGCGGGTGCGCAGCCTTCAGCGCCGGTGCTTCCAGCGCGGAGCACACCAGGCCGTCCATACCCGCCTTCTCGGCCAGCGCCGCCAGGCGCAGTACCTGCTCCTGCGGGTCGACATCCAGGCCAATACCGGCCAGGTCTTCACGTTCCATGCTGGTCAGCACGGTCACGCCAATCAGCAATGGCTGGGGGCCACTGCGCTTGGCCAACTCTTCACGGCAAGCCGACATCATGCGCAGGCCACCGGAGCAATGTACGTTGACCATCCACACCCCCATCTCGGCGGCGGCCTTGACCGCCATTGCCGTGGTGTTGGGGATATCGTGGAACTTGAGGTCGAGAAACACTTCGAAGCCCTTGGCACATAGGGTCTCGACGATGCCGGAGGCACTGCTGGTGAACAGTTCCTTGCCCACCTTTACCCGGCACAGCGCAGGGTCGAGCTGGTCAGCCAGCTTCAGAGCGGCCTCACGGGTAGGGAAATCGAGGGCGACGATCAGGGGCGTCTGGCAGGCGGACATGGTCAGGGTCTCTTGGCAAGTCGAAAACGGCGCGCATTGTAAACGAAGTGGCGCAGGCTTTGGGGGCCGCGGGTCATGGAATTGGCCCTGCGGTGCACGGCTCCTATAATTGAACCAAAGGATCCGGCAATTGCTCAACATGCGTACAAGCGCCGCCCACTGACGATCAAAGGAGAACGACAATGCCCTGGTATGCCTGGCTGATACTCATCTTAGCCCTCGGCTCGATTGTCGGCGGCTTGATGATGCTGCGAGATACAGCGAAAAAACTGCCGCTGACCGACGACCAGCTGCGCAAGGTGCACGAGCGCAATGCCGAGGCGGATGCCAAGGATTCGCAGGACCGCTAGCCACTGTTGCCAGCCCCAGTCCTCCCCTGGCGGGAGCACCTTGCTTGCCCCGCAATTAAGCAGGGCAAGCCCCCCTTCGCTTACTCCACCATCACCTTGTCGCGATTACGCTCCAACAACGCGCTACCGACACCCCTGATCTCCAAAAGCTCATCCACCGAGGCGAACGGACCATGGGTCTCCCGGTAGGCAACGATGGCCTCAGCCTTGGCCTTGCCAATCCCGTTGAGCTCTTTTTGCAGGGTAGCGGCATCAGCCTTGTTCAGATCCACCCGCAACGGCTGCGCCGCCACATGGCTGACCACTGGCACTGGGTCTGGTACCGCAGTGGTAGTCGCGGGAGCGGCGCTGAGGGTAAAGGACAGGCTGGCGAACAGCGGCAGCAGCAGGTAGGACAGTACGGTATTACGCATCATGAATATTCCTTGGGTTGGTCTAATCGAACAGCCGTTTTCCTGTGGCTGCGCAATCAACCCTAGCGGTTCGCCTGATTTCGCAACAGGCACTCACCCCAGCGAATCGTTACCGAATCGAACAGCAAGAAAACCAACTTCACGCCCCCAGAAATAATGGCGCAATGCCATGTTTCGCGCTAACTTCATGAACTAGTTGAGATAGACGATGGCGTTTAGGTGAATTCCCGTTTAACCTGCGTTTCATTCAGACCAAACGCTGTTGCTTTTCCTACAAGCCTTGCCGGATATGGCTCCTACCCGCTCGTCGCAAACTCTCGCCACATCGTCTCTATTGGCATGATGCCTGAATAACATCAAACAATCGTTTTTGTTGATTGCTCCGAGAAAAATCGGATCCGATATTTCGATGTCAATAAGCATTTCCCCTGAATCAGGGGAAAAAAACGTGCCAGACGGGATGTCATTCTGATGACTAAGTGATAAATTTGCGGCCATTGGACAACCGCTGTGCTTGAAGGATCCGAGCAAGATGAATTTTTTTTCACACCCCCCACTGGAACCGCTCGCTTCCTCGTACGCGGTGCCAGCCAGGCCAACCCCCCCGGCCGACTTGCACAACCCCTGAGTTTCACAGCCCTAGCCCAGTAACAACCGCCTTCACTCAACACAAAGAAGACCGTCGCCGTGTCCCTCAAGACCCTCATCGTATTTGGCACCCGCCCAGAAGCCATCAAAATGGCACCTCTGGCCCTCAACCTTGACCAGGACGACCGTTTCGAGTCCCGTGTCTGCGTTACTGGCCAGCACCGCCAGATGCTTGACCAGGTACTGGAGCTGTTCGAGATCACGCCCGATTACGACCTGAACATCATGAAGCCAGGCCAGGACCTGACAGACGTGACCACGGCCATTCTGCAGGGGCTCAAGCCCGTACTGGCCGAGTTCAAGCCGGATGTGGTACTGGTCCACGGCGACACCGCAACGACCCTGGCGACCAGCCTGGCGGCCTACTACCAGCAAATCCCGATCGCCCACGTCGAAGCTGGCCTGCGCACCAACAACCTGTATTCGCCGTGGCCTGAAGAGGGCAACCGTCGCCTGACCGGCACGCTGGCAGCGCTGCACTTCGCGCCGACCTCAACCTCGCGTGACAACCTGCTCAAGGAAGGCACCGACGCCGCGACCATCTACACCACCGGCAACACCGTGATCGACGCGCTGCTGGAAGTGGTTCGCAAGCTGGAAAGCCCAGCGCTGAAGAGCCACTTCGAAAGCCAGTTCGACTTCCTCGACGCCAACCGCCGCATGGTGCTGGTCACCGGCCACCGCCGCGAAAACTTCGGCGATGGCTTCGAGCGCATCTGCCAAGCCCTGGTGCAGACCGCTCGCCAGTTCCCGGATGTGGACGTGGTGTACCCGGTGCATCTCAACCCCAACGTGCGCGAGCCGGTGAACCGCCTGCTGGCCGGGGTCAGCAACATCCACCTGATCGAGCCGCTCGACTACCTGCCGTTCGTCTACCTGATGAGCCGCTCGTACCTGATCCTCACCGACTCCGGTGGCATCCAGGAAGAAGCCCCAGCCCTCGGCAAGCCGGTACTGGTCATGCGTGACACCACCGAGCGCCCGGAAGCGGTCGCGGCTGGCACCGTCAAACTGGTTGGCACCGACGTCGACTCGATCCAGCAACACCTGGTGCAACTGCTCACTGATGAAGCGACCTATCGCGAGATGAGCGTGGCCCACAACCCCTACGGCGACGGAAAAGCGTGCGCGCGAATCCTCGATGCCCTTTCCGTATTCTCTAACTCCAAGGACGCAGCATGAGCTTCAACAAGATTTCTGTCGTAGGTCTGGGCTATATCGGCCTGCCAACTGCCGCCGTTTTCGCCGCCCGCAAGAAGCAGGTCATCGGCATCGACGTCAACCAGCACGCGGTCGACACCATCAACCGCGGCGAAATCCACATCGTCGAGCCTGAGCTGGACATGGTCGTTCACGCTGCCGTGACCGAAGGTTTCCTGCGTGCCTCCACCGTTCCGGAAGCTGCCGACGCCTTCCTGATCGCCGTGCCGACCCCGTTCATGGACGACCACGAGCCGGACCTGAGCTACATCGAGTCCGCCAGCAAAGCCATCGCTCCAGTACTGAAAAAGGGCGACCTGGTCATTCTGGAATCGACCTCCCCGGTCGGCGCCACTGAGCAGATGGCCTTCTGGCTGGCCCAGGCGCGCCCGGACCTGAGCTTCCCGCAGACCCACGGTGAAGACTCCGACATCCGCATCGCTCACTGCCCTGAGCGCGTCCTGCCAGGCCACGTACTGCGTGAGCTGGTCGAAAACGACCGGATCATCGGCGGCATGACCAAGAAGTGCTCGGACGCTGCCGTACGCCTGTACCGCACCTTCGTCGAAGGCGAGTGCATCGTCACCAACGCCCGCACCGCCGAAATGTGCAAGCTGACCGAAAACAGCTTCCGTGACGTGAACATCGCGTTCGCCAACGAACTGTCGATCATCTGCGACAAGCTGGACATCGACGTCTGGGAACTGATCCGCCTGGCCAACCACCACCCGCGCGTCAACATCCTGCAGCCTGGCCCAGGCGTAGGCGGCCACTGCATCGCCGTCGACCCATGGTTCATCGTCAGCCAGACCCCAGAGCAGGCGCGCCTGATCCGTACCGCCCGTGTGGTCAACGACAGCAAGCCTGAGTGGGTGATCGACAAGGTCAAGATGGCCCTGGCCAACTTCCTGATCAAGAACCCGGGCAAATCGGCCCAGCAAGTCAAGATCGCCTGCTACGGCCTGGCCTTCAAAGCCGACATCGACGACCTGCGCGAAAGCCCGGCTCTGAGCATTGCCGAGCGCCTGGGCAACGAGCTGGAAGCCACCCTGCAACTGGTCGAGCCGAACATCGAAGCCCTGCCGCAGCGCCTGTCGCGCCACGAGCACGTGGAATTCGACTTCGCCCAGGACAGCGCCGACATTCACGTACTGCTGGTCAAGCACCGTGAATTCCGCGGCACCTTCACCGTCCGCGATGCTGCATTCGTGATCGACGCCGCAGGCGTTACCCAGGGTTGATGGAACAGTCCGCATGAACAACACCACGCTTGAGAAACCTACCGTGAACAATGAGCTGCCGTCACCTTTGGCCGATATTCATGACCGTGTGATGGAAGCCTATTACGGCAAGCTGGGTGATCAGTTCATGCGGGAAACCCAAGCCCGCATCCACTGGATCTGCGCCCAGGTCAAAGGGCGCCGGATCCTGGATGTCGGCTGCTCGCAGGGCATCGTGCCCCTGCTGCTGGCACGTGAAGGCTGCCAGGTCACCGGTGTGGACACCAGCCCGCAGGCCATCGAAGAGGCCAAGGGTTACCTGTCGACCGAGCCGGCCCACATCCAGCAAAACGTCACGTATATCAATTCTGACTTCCTCGCGCTGGACACGCTCGAGGTCGAACCCGACACCGTCGTCATCAGCGAAGTACTCGAACACCTGGTCCGCCCGGAGCTGTTCGTCGAAAAGGCCAACGAACTGCTCAAGCAGGGTGGCCGCCTGGTGATCACCGTGCCGTTCGGGGTCAATGACTTCATTGACCACAAGCACACGTTCTACCTGATGGAACCTTTCCGGCTGCTGGCCGAGCACTTGCAGATCATCGAGATCAAGATGCTGGGCAAGTGGCTGGGCATTGTCGCCGTTAAAAGCGAAACGCATAAACCCGGCATCATCGACTCGCTGACGGTCGAGCGCGTACGTGAGCTGGAAAAGGCGTTTGAGTCCATCGAGCGCACCCTGCGCGAGAACATCGGCGCGATCAGCAAACGTCTGGAAGAGGCGAACAAGAAGTATCGCGGCGCCACCGAGCAGATCGCCCAACTCAAGCCTGAGGCCCAGAAGGCCGAGGCATTGTCCAAGCAGTTGCAAACGCGCGACGCGGACATTGCAACCCTGCAGAAATCCAACCGTGAAATCCTCGATGCCAAGGCCCAGCGGGTCCAGGAGCTTGAGGAAATCAAACAGCGGCTGGAAGAAGCCAACAGGAAGTATCGCGTAGCGACCGAGCAGCTAGCCCTGCTTAAACCTGAAGCACAGAAGGCCGAGGCCCTCTCCCGTCAGCTCAAGGAACGTGAAGCGGATATCGCCTCGCTTGAACAGTCGAGCCGGGAGTCCCTTGAAGCCAGCGTTCGCAACGTTCAACAACTGAGCGAAGAACTCGACGCCGTCAAAGCGCAACTGACCGAGGCAAACCAGAAGTGCATTACGGCTGCGGAGCAGTACGCCCTTCTGGAGCAACAGTTTGCAGCGCTCGAAGAAGCCAGCGTGCAGAGCCTTGCAGACGCCGAGCAACGATATGACACGCTGCTGAGCCAGCATGAAGACGCGCGCAAGCAATTGAGCGAAACAAGCGACGAACTCGCTCAGCTGGCTCAAAGCAATCGCGCACTGCATGACAACCTGGCCACCTCTGCAGGGCAGCAGCGAGCCTTGGAAGAGCAACTGCAAAGCACTCAGGCTCAGTTGCAAGAGGCCCAGCAAAGTACCGACGCAAAAGCCGGCCACATCAGCCAGCTCAGCTCGGAACTCAGCCAGCGGGAAGCAGCGCTGGAATCCTTGCAGCAGTTGCATCAATCCATCGAAGAGCAACTGCAGGCAACGGCACAGCAGCGAACTGCCGCTGAAGAGCGGGCAGCGCACAAGGCCGTAAGACTCGAAACATTGAGGGCGGAGCACGATGCGCTCGCAGCCCAGCTCGAGCAGATGTCTGCACTGCGCGCCGAGGACCAGCGAGAAAACGCTGCCTTGGGCGATAGCATCAGCGCGCTTCGTGAGCAGCACAGTGACCTGGAAAACCAGTTCCGCTCGGTAGCCGGACAACTGGCCGAGGCACAGCAGGTCAACGAGGGCCACGTTGCCACCATCACCGACTTGCGCGCCCACCAGACGGCACTGGAAGCCGAGCTGGAAAACCAACGGCAACAGTCGAACGACCTGTTGGCGCAGGCACAACAGACCAATGTCGAGCATATAGACACCATTACGGCGTTGCGCGCACATCAAGCGGCAGTCCAGGCCAAGCTTGAAGACCAGGCGCAAGCCATGAGCGAGTACCAAACTCAGGCTCAAGAGCAGGAAGCCGCCCACCTCGACACCATCGCTGCATTGCAGTCTGGCCATGCCGACCTGCAAGCCCAGCTGCAGCAGGCAGCCGAGCTACAGGGCCAGACCGACCTGGCCAACGCTGCCCACCTCGACACCATTGCAGCGTTGCAGTCGGGCCATGCCGACCTTGAAAGCCAACTGCAACAGGCCTTCGAACTGCAGGACCAGGCCAACCAGACCAACGCAGCTCATCTCGAGACCATTGCAGTATTGCAGTCGGGCCATGCCGACCTCGAAAGCCAACTGCAACAGGCCGCCGAATTGCAGGACCTGGCCAATCAGGCCAACGCAATGCACCGCGACACCATTGCAGCGTTGCAGTCGAGCCATGAACAGCTGGAAAACCAGCTGCTGGAGGCTGCCGAGCTACAGGAGAGAACCCATCAGGCCAATACAGCCCACATGGAAGACATTACTGCCTTGCGAGCACACCAGGCAGCACTGGAAGCCGAGCTGGAAAACCAGATTCAGGCAATGACCCGTCTGCAAACCCAAAGCAATCAGGATATTGCCGAGAAAGACGACACGATCACTACGCTGCGCATGCGCCAAGCGGAACTGGAAGCCGAACTTGAAAGCGAGTTGGAGTATATGAACGAATTGCAGGCCCAAACCCAACGGGCCGACGCTGCTCAGGCTGAGACCATCGCTCTGTTGAAAGCCCGTCAAGCTGAACTGGAAACAGAGCTGGCCGATCAGCGCCAGACCATGAACGAACTGCAGGTTCAGAGCCAGCAGGCCAATGCCGTACACGCGACCACGATTACCGCATTGCAGAACCGTCAGACTGAGCTGGAAGTCCAGTTGCAGGTGATGAACGACGTTCAGGCACAAAGCCAGCGCGAGCATGCAGCACAAGTCAACTCCATCAATGCTTTGGTTGAACAACGTGCCGTGCTGGAAGACCGCTTGCAGGCGCTGACCCTCGCCAACACCCAGTCCGAAGAAGCCCGGGCCTCGCTGGCAGAGACCATTGCGTCGCTGAATCAAGCCAAGGACATGCTCGAAGAGCAACTCCAGCTGGAAAGCGTCAGCCGCCAAGCTGCCGAAGCCAGTCTCGCCGCCACCAACGAAGAATGGCAGGGCCTGCGTCAGCAACTGGAAGCCGAACTCAACTCGTCCAAGGCAGGTCTTGGCGCGGCAAACATGAAGTACCGCGCCCTCACCGGCGAACAGATTCCGCAGTTGAAGGCCAGCCTCAATCAGCTGCTGGAACGCAGCTCAGCTCAGCAACGCAAGATCGACGAGCTCAACGAAAACCTGGGCCGAGCCAACACCCAGCGTCACCTGGCTGAACAGCGCCTGGTCAAGACGCGTTCCAGCATGACCTACCAGCTCGGCTACCAGATCAAGAACAGCGCCAGCTCCCTGGGCGGCCTGGTCAAGTTGCCGGTGCGCCTGCTGCGGCTGTACCGCAAGGCCAACCAGCAACGCCAGCAAAACGAGCAGAAACTGCTGGCCAACGAACCGCTCAAGGCACTGCTGCCGCCGCCACCTGTGGTGCAGGACGAGAACTACCTCAAGCTGCCAGCTGCCCTGGCAACCAGCGAGCAGAGCCGCACTACCCTGCTGCGCCAGGCCGACCAGCCCGTCAGCCGCCTGAAAGTAGCGTGCGTGATGGATGAGTTCACCTTCGGCTCGTACCGCTACGAATGCGACCTGATGCCACTCACGCCAGCCAACTGGAAAGTGGAAATCGAAGGCTTCGGTCCAGAACTGCTGTTCATCGAGTCCGCCTGGCGCGGCAAGGATGACCTGTGGGGCAGCAAGGTTGGCCACAACGGCCAGGAGCTGCAAGACATTCTCGCCTGGTGCCGCCAGAACAAAGTGCCGACCGTCTTCTGGAACAAGGAAGACCCGGTCCACTTCGAGACCTTCCTGACCACGGCCAAGCAGTTCGACCACGTGTTCACCACCGATATCGACTGCATCCACCGCTACAAGGGCGCACTCGGTCACGACCGCGTCTACCTGCTGCCGTTCGCTTGCCAGCCTGCGCTGCACAACCCGATCGAACTGTACGAACGCAAGGATGCCTTCTGCTTCGCCGGTGCCTACTACGCCCGTTACCCTGAGCGCACCCGCGACCTGGGCAACTTCGTCACCGAGCTGCCGAAGTTCCGCCCACTGGAAATCTTCGACCGTAACTTCGGTAAAAACGATGTCAACTATCAGTTCCCCGAGGAATACCAACCGTACATCGTCGGCACCCTGCCCTTCGAGAAAATCGACACGGCATACAAAGGTTACCGCTACGCGATCAACCTCAACTCGATCAAACAGTCGCAATCGATGTTTGCCCGACGTGTCTTCGAACTGCTCGGCTGCAACACCCTGACCGTGAGCAACTTCTCGCGCGGTGTGCGCCTGCTGTTCGGCGACCTGGTCGTAACCACCGACAATGGCGAAGAGATGCTCCGTCGCCTGCAACTGCTGGCAGAAGACCCGCTGAACAGCGACAAGCTGAGGCTGGCCGCCCTGCGTAAAGTGATGCAGGAGCACACCTATACCCAGCGTCTGGAATACGTGATGAGCAAAGTCACCGGCACCTCGAAGGCCCAGCGCCTGCCGGAGATCGTGGTTGTCTGTGAGGCTCAGGATCGCCAGCAATTCGACATGCTGCGCGCTCACCTGAACCGTCAGACCTACAGCCAGGTGCGCATGGTCATCATCAGCGATGCCTACCAGAGCAGCATCGTGACTGACGACCCGCGAATCCTGGTGCTCAAGCCTGCCCAACTGAAGAAGACTTCTCTCGGTGAGCTGGTTGGCAATACCCCTTGGGTTGCCGCCTTCGTGCCTGGCGACTACTACGGCCCCAACTACCTGCTCGACCTGGCACTGGCAACCCGCTACAGCCGTGCTCAGGTGATTGGTAAAGCTGCACACTTCACCTGCAAAGGCCAGCAAGCCGAACTGCTGTCCAACGAACAGGCCTACCGCCCGACGCAAACACTTGCCGCCCGCCGTTCGCTGGTGGCAACCGAGATCGTCGCCGCCCAACCCCTGCGCAGCTGGCTGAAGAACCTGCAATCACTGCAGTACACCCATGCTCAAGGGTTGGCCATTGATCCGTTCAACTACTGCGAGAACGCCGCGGCACAGCACGAGGCTGTCAGCACCAAGGTCAACGACCTCGAGCTGAACCTGGGCATGACCATCGATCAGCTGCAAGCCCGGGCACAGTCGATCGCGCCGCTGCAGGTCAGCCACGATGCGCCTGAGATCACTGGCCGCGGTTTGGCCGACATGTTTGGCGTCATTCGCAACAAGTTCGTGGACCTGATCGTCGACGGCGATAACTGGCGCGTGCACTCCAAGCTCGCAGACGGCAAGCACGAATACATCTACGCCCAACAGGAAGTCCGTGTGGATGAACTGGGTTGCGAAGAGGGCCGCCTGAAGCTGTTCCTCGACTGCACACCCGGCTTGAACCTGCAGTTGGTCGTGCTGTTCCTGGATGCCGACAAACAGCGCATCAGCCACGTCATGCAGTATCCGAACCGCAACCAGACCGCCGATGTTCCGCCAGAAGCTGTGTTCGTGCGTTTTGGCCTGCGCGCCTACGCGGCGGGCAGCACCGACCTGAAAGCACTGGTGCTGGGGCATCGCAACCTGCAGCCCTCTGAAATGATGGGCCGTGGCGAGCACCTGCTGCTGACCAATCACTACCCGACCTACTCCGACTTGTACCGCAACAAGTTCGTGCACACCCGGGTAACGGCCTACCAGGAACACGGTATCGATGTAGACGTGTTCCGTTTGCGCCCCAATGAGACCGTGAGCTACCACGAGTTCCAGAACATCGATGTAGTCACAGGTTGCACATCGACCTTGACGAAGATGCTCGAGAAGAATCGCTACAAATCGATCCTCGTGCATTTCCTCGACGAGCAGATGTGGAATGTGCTGCGTCCGTTCCTGAACAGCACACGCATCACTGTCTGGGTACACGGCGCGGATATTCAGCCTTGGTGGCGTCGTGAGTTCAACTTCGCGACCGACGAACAACTGCACCTGGGCAAGCTCGCCAGCGAAAAACGCATGACCTTCTGGCGTGGGCTGCTGCAACCCATGCACCCGAACCTCAAGCTGGTGTTCGTGTCTCGCTACTTCGCCGAAGAAGTCATGGAAGACCTCGGGTTCCGCCTGCCGGAAGCTCAGTACGAGATCATTCACAACCCGATCAACACCGACTTGTTCGACCATCGGGAAAAGTCGGCCGAGCAGCGCAAGAAGGTGCTCTCGATTCGTCCTTACACCTCGAAGACCTACGCCAACGACCTGACTGTCAAGGCAATCCAGAGCCTGACGAGCAAGCCCTGGTTCAATGACATGGAGTTCTGCCTGATCGGTGATGGCCCTCTGTTTGAAGAAACGCTGGCTCCGCTACGCAGCTACGCCAACGTGAAAATCCAGCAGGGCTTCCTCAACCACACGGAGATCGCTCAAACCCATAAGGACTACGGCATTTTCCTGTGCCCGAGCCGCATGGACACCCAAGGCGTATCCCGTGATGAGGCCATGTCGTCAGGCCTGGTACCTGTGACTACCGCCGTCGCGGCAGTACCCGAGTTCGTCGACAACCAATCCGGCTACGTGGTCGAACCCGAAAGCCACGAGCAACTGGCGAAAGCGATCGAGGACATGTACCTCAATGGCAGCACCTTCGTCGTGAAGTCCAAAGCTGCAGCCAAGCGTGTTCGCGAGCAAAGCGCCAGCGTCAAGATGGCCGAGCGGGAAGTTGCTGTGATACAGAATCATTGAAGACGATGATGAAACCCGCTTTGAAGCATTTCGTTTTTACCAATTTTGGTATCGGCATCAAGGATGAACTGTGGCTGTCCTACAGGCTGGAGGTCTTTAGCAATACTGCCCTCCCGTCTTTGGCCAACCAGAGCAATCAGGGTTTCGAATGGATCATCTTCGTTGATGAAGCACTGCCGACACTGCACCGGACGCGACTGGAGACGTTGCTGCGTGGTTCTGGCCTGAATGCGCGCACGCTTCGGGTCAGCGACTATTCTATGGTCAGTCGCGAAATCCTGCGCCTGATCAAGGACGTTGACGAGGCGGTCCTGGTAACTTCGCGCATGGATGATGACGACTGCATTGATGAGCACGTCATCGACCTGATCCAGGCCGAGGCCACCTCCGAGCACAACATCTCGGAGGTGCTGCTGATATCGCTGAAAAACGGTATCGAATTCCTGCCTTCGGATGAGTGCTATCGCCCGGTCGAATACGACACGCTGGCACTTGCACTGACCCTGGTGGACAAGACAGCAGGCCCCAAGTCGCACTCCATTACTCAGTATGCGCACCACTTGGTCGTCTCGACGCTGGAACAGCATCGGATTTCCGCCGAGCACATTCATCTGAGCAGAGCGGAACCGCTTTATCTGTATACCAAGCACCCGCTCAGCGATTCGTACTTCTTTGGCGCGCGCGCACGCATACTCAGCTCGCCCGAGTGCGTGAAAGGGTTTGATCCGGCGCTGTTTGCGCGGTTCGGCCTACAGACTGCCCAGCTTGAATACCTGACCCAGCTGCTGCGAGAGTCTCCGCTGGGCATGCCGCACAAATACCTTGAAAAGCTAAATACGGTCCGTCAGCAAATCAAGGCTGAACAACAGAACGTCTTTGGTGCCGACCAAGAAGTATTGAACAAACTCCTGTCGCAAAGAGCTCGCCTTGAAGTGAAGGCCTCGCGCCCGAACCCCGTGAAAGCGAAGGCAGGGAAGATTCGCGTTGCCATTCTCGGTTCAAGTGCTTCGCACAATTTGTTCACGTTTCAACAAGAAGCCCTCGAACGCTTCGAGGTGTGTTTTTACATGTCTCAATCGTCGGTCATCTCTTACATGGCACCGCCCTGCCTCGATGCCCGGTTCAAGGTCGATACCGAAGACGCCGAGGCTAAACGTGTTCAGTGGGACGCCTCCAAAGACCACTGGAAACAGCTTGAGCAAGCTCGGCCCGACATCGTCATTGTCGATTTTTTTGACGAAAGCATCGGCATCGCAACGCTTGGAAGTTCCATCGTTTCGGCCAGCCCGCTCATGCTCAAAACCCTGTCGCGTTGCGGTATCGAGTTCAAGTTGCAGGCCCCCTGGAGTGAGGAGGCCAAGCAATTGCGCACCTGGGCGCTGCCCATGTTCCTTGAGCGCCTGGCTAGCCTGTGCCCGAACATTTTCGTGCACCAGGCCAACTGGGCGAGCCAGTACAAAAGCAAGGAAACCGTTGCAAGCTTCGCCGGGAGCACCTTCGAGAACCTCATCGACCTCAACAATGCAATCATTGACCCGATGCTGGAAGGCCTGGAGAACTCGACGATCCCAGTCGAGAGAATCGGCGGCAAGGACGCTGGCTTGATTGCAGGGGGGGCGCCTCGCTGGGCCTATTGCCCGTATCACTATGACAGCCCGTACTACAGAACCATCGCCAAACAAGTATTTGCCAAGATGGTGCAACACGTCTCAAAAAACGAGCACAAATGGGCGTTTTGCCCGTATTACTACCACGGCACCTATTACAGAACCCTCGCCAAACAATTGCTGGCGCGGATCATCAATTGAAGTGATCAGATCATGAAACCGTACCTCTTCCTTATTGCACTCCTGACGATGTTGGCCGGTTGCGATCAACAACCGACAGGCGAGGTGATGCCAGCGGAAAAATCGGCCAACACCCTGCGCCTGAGTGACGCTACCTATGTGCTCCTCCGGGGCACACATCAGAAGTCGTATAAGAAACCGAACAGCGCGGGCTTCATGAGCATGCATGAGTTCGTCTATGCCGGCGTTGACAAAATCGCTGAAAACGACGTTTACGCTGTCCTGAAAAACAACGGCTACACGCGCAAGATTATCGGCAATGATGCAACCCAGTTCAAAGTGCAGTATTACAAAAAGTCCCAGCCACCGATCGGCGCTATTTTTGTGACGCGCGCCAAAGAAGGTGGGCATGAGACCCTCGCCAATATTTATTGGCAGGAAAAATAATGCACGCGCACCTCACATTTGCTTATACGGTTTCACGTTAGCATGAAACTTCAGCAGCAGATAAAAGCCACCATCGGCTGGTGTATTTCCCTGGGCGTGAAATTCGTCAAGGTGGTGCCGATCATTACCGGCCTGGTGCAAATCAGTACTTTGGCGAGCCAGATATTTCTTTTACTGGCTTTCTTCCTGCCCCTCAAAGTCATCATTCTCCTGGGCTCAGAAAAAACGCCTGCCTATTTTCCTTCGATCCTGCATACGCTCGAGAAGGATCATTTGATCTATGCATTGACGGCAGCGGCGGCCCTTTCCTATATCGCCTATCTGCTGGCGGAACTGGCGACCGCACTGCTGTGCCGTAAAGGCACCCAGACCCTCCTCGCTCGCACGTCCAAGCTCAATTTGTTCGAGAACCAGGAAAAAATTGCCACCAACGCCTACTCTCGCTTCAACCGAGCGATGGCAGGGGGGGCTTTTTTCGGCTTGAGCACGGTGGCGCTTGCCTTTGTATACCCGAGCCTGCTGCTGGCGATTTTCGCGTATCTGGCCGTAGCATCGACCGTTTGCGTGCTGGCCTACAACCACAGCAAGCGCATTCGCGATAGCTTCCACCAGCACTACAGCCCTATTCTGAATGCCTTGGCGGCAACAGGGTTCCTGCTGAGTTTCTTCGTCCTGGTGACTGACTTCCTGTATTTCCAGCACACCAAGATTTTCAACGCCGTCATCGCCGTTCTGATCATGCGCCAGGGCTTGCAGCGGCTGTCGAGCATGATGCTGGACGTTATCGGCCTGCGCATTCAGCATCGGCAGGTCAATGCGCTGTTTTATCAGTCTCAGCCGCTCATCGAACTGCGCCCGCAAAGCAATGGCTTGGACTATATCCTGCAGGCAGAAAACAGAGACAAATGGGTGCGCGAGCTGCTTCAAAAACTGAATGCTGAGGCGGTCGACAGCTATCAGATGCAATGGCATCAGGTGGGCTTTACCGATATCTACGCCTTCACCCTGCAGTTCGCCGATGACGCCGTTGAGCACAGCCTGCTGGTCAAAGTGTTTGGCAACAACATCTCATCCTCGGCGCTGCAGGAACGGGCGCTGCTGACGACGCAACGCGGCTTGCCAGTCTTGCCCTTTGTGGGTCATTACAAGGTCAGCAATATAGATTGCCATGTCTATCGATTTGAAGCGTCTGACAAGCTGGCCGGCCGGCAGATTGGCGAAGGCATACTTGGCGTGGCAAAGAGACTGATACTACTGGAGCCCGCTGCAGAGCTGATTGCCCAATTCACCCGCACGCGCTTGTACCTCGAACAACGTCTTGATGAAGCCACGATCAGCTCGCTCCGTCTGGCGTGTATCAATGATGACGACACTCAACGTGTCGAGCGCATCATCAACACCCTGCCGTGCATTACCCGGCAACTGGCCGAGCTTCCTCGCCAGATCGTGCCCCTGGATGTCACCAATAACACACTACTGGCGTCCCCCTCCTCCGGCTTTGTCCTCAGCCACTGGAGTAATTGGCGCATTGAAGCGATTGGCTGCAGTTGGCCAATCGCGCAAAAAGATGCGCTTTTCGAAACGCTCGGCTCTAGCGACCAGCGCCCGGCACTTGCTAACGCCGAGCAGCAAAAGGTCTGGCTGGCTGCACTGATGTACATGCTGGAAAGACATATTGTGCGTAAAGACTATTCGGCAGCCCTTGCATTGACACCTGACATCGTCAGCTGCATCGAGATTTTTGATACACCCACAGCTGTAGAGGGCGCGACGCAATGACGAAAGTCTCGATGATTGTATGGAATGAGTTCCTCAACGACGCGCGCGTGATGAAGGAAGCTCAAACGCTGCAACGGGCCGGTTATCAAGTTCGCGTGTTCGCACTGCACACGCCAGGCGTCACCCAACAGCAGGCGGTGCTCGACGATGGCATAGAAGTTGTTCGAGTGGCCCGCTCGCCGCTTTGGAAACTGCGTAAGAAGAACCTGCAGCCTGCGGTGAAAGCCGGTGGCGAGTCTCAGCAGTCCGCGCCGGTGAAGCCCAGCCTGAAATTGCTTGTTCTAAGAGCTGTATCACGCGGGTGGACGCACCTCGCGCTGCTGTTCAAGATGCTTGAGTACCGGGCGACGGTCGTGCACTCGCATGACGTCAATACCCTGCCCACCGCCTGGCTGGCAGCAAAGTTGTCACGCGCCAGGCTGGTGTACGACGCACACGAAATCAGTACCAGCCGAGAAGGCTACAAGAGCCTGCGGAAGGTCGTCGGGTTTGTAGAAAAACAGCTGATGCCCTCGGCAAATGGCACGATCACCACAACCGATGCACGGGCCAAGTACTTTGCTCGCGCCTATGGCGTGGAGCGGCCATTGGTTCTACAAAACCGACCCAGGCTGATTGAAAGCCCACCCTCGAACCGCATTCGAGAAGAGCTCGGCCTGGTCGAGCCGTGGCCGATCGTTCTTTATCAAGGTGGTTTACAGCAAGGCCGCGGGCTGGAAAAACTGGTCCGCACGGCGCAGCACGTGCCTGATTGTTACTTTGTGCTGATCGGCGGAGGCCGGTTGACCCAACCGCTCACGCAGTTGGCGCAAGAACTGAACCTGCAGCACAAAGTGCATTTCATTCCAACGGTGGCCCTGGCCGAACTGCCAAGCTATACGGCCTCTGCCGACGTGGGTGTGCAACCTATTGAAAACACCTGCCTCAATCATTACACCACGGATTCGAACAAACTCTTCGAGTATGTAATCGCCGGGCTACCGGTGATTGCCACTGACTTCCCTGAAATCCGCAGGATTGTCAGAAGCAATGACATCGGCCTGCTGGTACCGGCCAATAACGAGCAAGCCCTCAGCCGCACAATCATTCAATTGCTGGAAGACCCCGCGCTGCGCGCACGGTTCGCCAGCAACGCCAGGAAGACGGCGCAAAACTTGAATTGGGAAAGCCAGGAAAAGTGTTTAGTTGATCTCTACGAGCGGGTGCTGCTCACCCACGCTCACACCAGGTAACCCGGCCGTGAAGACACGCATTCTCTTTTTGAGTTTTTACTACCCGCCGGACCTGTCGGCAGGCTCCTTCCGTGCCGAGGCATTGGTAAAAGCACTCTTGGATAATGTCGGCGACCATGTGGAAATCGATGTCGTTACCACACAGCCCAACCGGTACCATACCTTCAAGACCACGGCCTCGAGCTTTGAGCAGTCGCCGAGCCTGACCGTACGGCGACTGGCGGTGCCTGCCCATAAAAGTGGTTTCATTGACCAGGCGTTTTCATTCGGCTCGTTTGCCTACCAAGTATGCAAAGTAGCCAACAGCAAACAGTACGACCTGATCTTTGCCACCTCTTCGCGCTTGATGACAGCCTCGCTGGGCGCTTACATCTCCCGAAAAACAGGTACCAAGCTGTATCTGGACATTCGAGATATTTTTGTCGACACCTTGCAAGGGGTACTGCCACCTACCCTCGGCAAACTAGCTTCTGTTGTCTTTTCATCTATTGAAGCTAGCACGATCCGACAGGCTGACAAAGTTAATCTTATTTCACCTGGGTTTACGCCCTATTTTAACAAGCGCTACCCCGACAAGGTATTCACCTTGCATACCAACGGGATCGATGAGCTCTTCCTCACGCCGCCGCCGTTGCCGACGGCACCGGTCGTCACGCAATACCTGCCTGCGCTACCGCGCCGATTGAAAATTGTGTACGCAGGCAACATTGGTACCGGGCAAGGCCTGCACCTCATTGTCCCGCAATTGGCCAAGCACCTCGAGGATGAAGCCGACTTTCATCTGATAGGATCTGGCGGGGCCATCGAGCGCTTGAAGAAAGCACTGGCTCGCGAGCAGGTGACGAACGTCTATCTCGCGCCCCCGATGAAACGTGACTCTTTATTGAAGCTTTATCGTGAAGCCGATGTACTGTTCTTGCACTTGAATGACATGAAGGCGTTCCGTCGAGTATTGCCCTCCAAGCTGTTCGAGTACGCAGCAACCCAGAAACCTATTTTGGCAGGTTTGTCCGGGTACCCAGGTCGATTTGCAAGCAGACGCATTCACAATACGGCGGTATTCAGCCCCTGTGATCTCGAAGCCGCTATCAGATCATTCAGGAGCCTGGAACTGGGCCCCACAGCTCGAAATGATTTCATACAAAAATACTCGCGAACAGCTATCAAAAGGAGGATGGCCTTCGACTTGCTGACCACATCACCCAAGCATTCGGAGTTCGAGCAAACTGAATAGTCAAGGGTCGACAAGTTTGCTAGAATTCAGAGTTTAAATTTACATTAACAAACCCAAGGTCTAACGCTTAACATGAAAAAAATCACCTACGTCGCGGTTTTGTCCTGCCTGCTCGCTTTGGGCGGCTGCAATGAAGAAAAAGGGACTGACATCCAACTTCCTTCCGGCGAAAAGCTGACGCTCGAAGGTAACATGACAAAAAATGTTACCAAACCTATCGAAAACGGTACTTTCAAGACTTTCGAAATCCAGTACAACCTGGCTCAAGCTGAAACCAAGGCTAAAGTCGACGAGCGCTTCCGCGCACTGGGGTATGTTGCTGCCGAGCAGCCAAACGCTGAATCCGCGGCAGTTAAAGTACATTACATGAAGAAAAACTCTCCAACCATTGGTGTTTTGATCAATGATAAAAACCCAGCACTGGTGAGCATCTACTGGCAAGAAAAGCAGCAATAAGCTGCTCCGGCACCCGCGCATCGAAAGACGAATATTCCCACTGCCGAGCACTCACAGTGGGAATATCTTTTAGTGTCAATCACTGACCTGCATTGCGCTCGGCGCCCCACCCTGGGTCTGTGCCCCCCAACAGACTTATACCTGCATAAACGATCAATCAATCCTCACACAATCAGCGCCCAGCACCTCAATAATAATCAATCTGTCACCGCCCCACACTCAGGTTAGGCTACCTATGCACATTAACTACGAAGCGCTCACTACCGACTGGTTCGACAGAGCCATGGGAACGGGCCCACAAGGCGGTAAGTGGAAACCAAAGCATCACCTCGACCTATACAGGCAATGGCCAGAGCAGTATGTGGTTGATTTCAATCAACCCTTCAACCCTTTCGCCTTCGCTATTAACGCCTGTGCATTGGCGAGCGCCTGCAAGATTCAGGGCCCGTCAAAAGTAATACTCGACCAGATCGACTACCTGGACCTGGCGGCCTCTATCTACACTGACACACTGGGCAATCACAACTACATCAGAAACGATTTTTCATTCCCAATGTATTGGGCCACCATGAAAAAACCTTTCTATGGCGCCTTCATGAATGCGTACACCGCCTACGGCTACATGCGCATATTTGAAGCCACCCATGATGAGAAACATTTAAACAAAGCATTGAAGCTCATTTCGACGATAACATCCAACGACACCAAGCTCAAGTTATCCGAGAAAGACTCGCGTGGCGACCTCTGGCTTTACGAATATGTCTTCACCCCCCTGGAGACAGACGCAGAGCATTTCAAGAAGTTAGGCACTGAAAGCCAGCCGGACGGCACCATGCGCTTCCGGATTTATAACGGCCACATCGGCGCCTTGATTGCACTGCTAAAATTCAGAAAACTGACAAACATGGGATTTGTCGATGAAACCATCGAACAAGCCCTTTTAACAATGTCGAAAAATCTGGGGGGCCAGCTTTTAGATAATCAGTTTTTTTCCTACTCGATTGAAGCCCCACAACTTCCGGATTACGGGCAAGCGAGAGCAGTCCATCTTGCCAAGCAACTGTCCGAAGCCACGGATGATGAGCAACTAAAACTCACGTATCAAGCTTTTGATAAGTTCTACCGTGAGTCAATCAAGGACCGCGAGAAAGAGGTTTATGCCGCGGGAAGAGCAACTGCACGCGAGTTGTACACCCCGCTCAAATCGATATGATCGATAGCGACGTGCAGTGCAGCAGGAACCCAAGCGAGGCCAAAGGCGCGTCATTGGGTTCCCCCCATCTCGACCCCCTCATCGCGGGACATCCCGAGCGTTAACTGAATGCTTGTTAAGAGTACGCATGTACTCCAGCCCGAGAGCGCGACTGCGTTGCATTCCTACTGGAGCCTAGGGATAATGGATTGTCCGAGACGTACGCAGCATGCCCGCTTATGGATTGCTGTTTGAAACATCACCACATGAGGCTGACAGGAACAGTGATCAAGAACTTACTGATTTACGGTAGCTGTGTATCCAGAGATATATTCAACTTAGAGGATAGCCGGGTCTTTAAGTTAACCGATTACTTTGCCAGGTCTTCAATGGCGTCACTGTCGAGCTCGCCCTATGCCAATGATGCGGCATTAGACCGTATACCCTCAGCTTTCCGACGACGTATGGTCGGGTATGACTTTTCCAAAGAGCTGATCCTCCAGCCTGAACGACTGTCCAGCGCCGACATCATATTGATCGACTTGATTGACGAGCGGTTCGACCTCGTCGCCCTGCCGACAGGCCAAGTCATCACCCACTCAAGCGAGCTTACCGAAAGCGGCCTGCTGGCTGACAGCGACATACAAGGGTTTCGATTAATTCAGCAAGGCACTGAAGAACGCAGAGCGCTGTGGCTTGAAGGCATGCAGAAGTTCATTGAGCTGCTGAAGCAGCACAACAAGCTGGACAGCGTACTTGTCAATAAAGTCTACTGGGCTTCCCAGTTTGAAACACCGAGCGATTCAAACTTCCCAGTTACCCTTACTGCAGTAAACAAGGCCAACCAGGAGCTGGAATGGATGTATGCTGCGCTTCATAGCCAGCTGGAAGACAACCAATTCCTCACCTTCCCGCCTGAACTCCTAACCGCCGATGAGTCTCATCGCTGGGGCGCATCGCCCTTCCATTATTGTGAGGGCTATTACAAAGAAGCGCTCTCGCAGTTAACCTCCAAGCAAAAGTCGATTGGTGGTGATAACCCCGCGATCAACGACGCGTCAGGCAAAGCCCCCCTGGTGTCCGACGGCGCCAAAATCACGGTGGCGGCTTACAGAACAGAAAGTGAAATTTTCGCGCATTGCTCATTGGTCATGGACGGCAAGATCTATGAAAATGGCAACTTCGCTTTCTATTTGCTGATTGATGGCGTTCGCCATGATGTACGCTGGTACGAGCCGTCACCGCGCGCACGATTCCCTATCCCTGATACACCTGGCGAACTCGTAGTGGTGGCATTTTACAAGGACCCGCAAGATCAACAAACTTCCAATAAACGAAGCGTCAGTTGCCTGACACGTTAACCAGGCAAGGCAAACCCAACGCTGACATCTGACTTTCAAGCAGTGGCCGCCATTAGAGCAACCACTGCATGCCACTCATCGAATACCCGGACAGCCCTACGTATTGCCTTTCACGCCGGCGAGGATATTGGGCATTTTCTGGTACAGTTTTACCGAACCTGTAATGCTCAGGTGCCCATTGTCACGATAGATGGGGACCCCATCGATGATGGTTTTACACGCCTTTTCGTCACACAAGACATCAGACAAGTACACCACCTTGGCACCCAGGGCCGTTTCAGCGTATTTCATCAGGTCATTCATCTTTTTATTCGCCCGGTCAAAGGCTGACCTTGCCAGCATGCATTTAGCCGACGGATCAGAGAATGAGGGCTTGGCCACTTCATTCTGAATGCACGAAACAAGCGCATTATCAATACGTGGTGGAGGCGAGATAATCACCACGTCCTTTCCAAGCGATTTAAGCTTTTCGACAACATTGTGCATATCTTGCTTCGCACGTTCGGGTGTCGATTTAGCGATTTGCATCGCACCGCCCCCGTCAAAAGAAATCGTCTCGAATGTATCCTGCACATACTGCCCGTACGACCCTGCCAAAATAACGGTCGTAATCGATGGGTGCTCACTAATAAATTTGAAAGCACTGTCATTGAACCCTACACACTGCCGCGCCTGCACCTCGAAGTCGCTACGCTTCGTATTGGGCGCTGCGTTCAAGAAGGGCGCGCATGCGCTGCGGGTAGCCTGGCGAATGTCGATTTTCTGCGACTGTAACATTCCTGGAATGTTGTGCATGGCAAAAGAGTCACCCCAAACAATAATCTTGGGGTTTGCCGAAGTCCGGCACTGCTCAGTATCTTTATAAATATTGGCACCGCAAGACCTGTCAAGCCCATAGTTTGGAGCGAACAGTTCGTTTATCTTCTCAGCAGACTGGCCTTTCAGGAACGTATGCGAAAGACCGAACAACGCTAGGGTCAGCGCAGGGAAAACGACCATCGACGGCTTGAAGCCATAAGGCATTTTCCTGAACGGCTCTTCTATCCACCTGTGCAACGCAATAGCCGACAAGAGCGATGCCGCGAGTAATGCACCTTTGACAACCAGGCTATCAGTATCGATCGAGGCATTAGCCAACGCGATTATTGGCCAGTGAACGAGGTACAGCGAATACGAAAGATCGCCAAGCTTATTGACGAACAGCATCCGCGCCTGACCATTCAATAAACGGTGATTGGCCAGCAGTATAATCGCCGTTGCAAAGCAAACCACCACGGCATCGAGGCCCGGATGCGAAAGGCCCGAGTTAACAAATGGCGACGCCAACAGAACCGCAAAAGCAGGTACTGCCAGTTTTAACGAGACGCTTTTGACAATGCCGTTATGAACGACCATCGACGCGACACTACCAATGAGTAGCTCCCATGCTCGAGTGGGGAGCAAGTAGAACGCCGCTGACGGGTTGCTTGCAGAAAGGTAGAGGCAACCCATGAAGCTTGCAATGGCAAGCACAATGAGGATCTTTTTCCAATGCTTGGCGGGCGTGAAAGCCAGGAGCGCAGGAACGACGAAGTAGAACTGCTCCTCTACCGCCAGCGACCACATGTGCAGCAGTGGCTTGGTGGCGGATTCGATATCGAAATATCCAGCTTGGCTAAGCAATACAAAGTTCGTGGAGAACGTCAACGCGCCAATGACTTGCTGCTTCATCGATTCGATCTGCATCGGTGGCAGGAAGAATTTAGCTGCAATGATTGTCGCCAGGAGGGTAACGAAAGACGCCGGTAGCAGGCGCTTTGCTCGACGGAGGTAGAACTGCTTGAATGAAAAGTTATCGCGCGCCAGTCCCTTGGACACAATCGATGTGATCAAGAAGCCTGAGATCACGAAGAAAATATCTACACCCAGGTATCCATACTGAAATCCAGGGATCGCCAAGTGTTCAAGCACCACAAATGCAACGGCAAGTCCCCTTAGGACTTGTATATCAACCCTGATTGTAGACATCGACATCCCGGCTCGTTTCGTTCGACAGCCGCGAATTGTATATCTAAATATTGAGGGCACCAAGGACGACAAAGGCTGCCGCGAGGTGCTCACGAGCGGGTGCCGACAGCCTCACAAGCACACCGCGCAGAGTGAAAGCGTCATTCTTCATCCGGGCACGCCACGCACTTACATCTGCAAACCGCATTGAAGTACCCGGCGCACACCCGAACACCTACCCTTAGCTCATTACCTCACGGCTCCAACCGCCGCTGCTGATAAATCCAGTCCACAATCTCGCCATCCGGCGTATACCCGATCACCGTCTCCCGCAGTAGCTGCCGAACCCGCACAAAGTCGTCATGCGCCACCGCCGCCAACAGCTCCCGCAACGCATCCTTGAGCACGTCCCACGACATGAAATCTTCATTGGCACTCATGATCATTGGATGCCGGGTGGCAATCACGTTGTCACCAATCAGCAGCTCCTCGTAGAGCTTCTCCCCTGGCCGCAGGCCGGTGAACTGAATGGCGATGTCGCCCATCGGGTTTCGTTCGGAACGGACGCTGAACCCGGACAGGTGAATCATCTTCTCTGCCAGCTCGACAATCCGCACCGGCTCGCCCATGTCGAGGACGAACACGTCACCGCCCTTGCCCATGGAGCCGGCCTGGATCACCAGCTGCGCGGCTTCGGGGATGGTCATGAAGTAGCGGGTGATTTTCGGGTGGGTAACGGTCAGTGGGCCGCCGGCCTTGATCTGTTTGTGGAACAGCGGGATCACAGAGCCCGAAGAACCCAGCACATTGCCGAAACGCACCATGGTGAAACGGGTCTTGTTGACCTGCGAGACTTTGCCGCTATCACCGAACAGCACCGGTGCTACTTCGCGGCTCAGGGCTTGCAGGGTCATTTCGGCAAGGCGTTTGGTGCTGCCCATCACATTGGTCGGGCGTACCGCCTTGTCGGTGGAGATCAGCACGAAGTTGGCTACCCCAGCCTGCAAGGCGGCCTGGGCTGTGTGCAAGGTGCCGATGACGTTGTTCAGCAAGCCTTCGGCAATATTGTGCTCGACCATCGGCACGTGCTTGTAGGCCGCGGCGTGGTAGACAGTTTCGACCCGCCAGGTCTTCATGATGTCGAGCAGTTGCGCCTGGTTGCGCACCGAACCGAGGATCGGGATCAGGCACACAGACAACGATTCGCGCGCAATGCGCTGCTCCAGCTCGGAGAGGATGCTGTAGAGATTGAACTCGCTGTGGTCGAACAGCAGCAGGGTTTTCGGCGACTGGCCGAGAATCTGCCGGCACAGCTCCGAGCCGATCGAACCACCGGCGCCGGTGACCATGACAGTCTGCTCGACGATGCAGCGTTCTAGCAGGTCGGCCTGCGCCGGCACGGTGTCACGGCCCAGCAGGTCGGCAATGTCCACTTCCTGGATGTCGTCGACTTTGACCTTGCCGCTGGCCAGGTCGACGAAGCTCGGAATACTGCGCACGTGCAGCGGATAACCTTCAAGGAAATTGAGGATTTCGCGACGTCGGGTGCGGGTGGAAGACGGGATGGCCAGGAGGATTTCCTGGGCGCCGGTGGCGTCGATCATTTCCTGCAATTGTTCGGGGCGGTAAACCTGCAGGCCGGCGATTACCCGGTCGGTGATGCTGGTGTCATCGTCGATGAACGCTACTGGGCGTAATGTCTTGTCGGTGCGCAAGGCGGCGACCAGCTGGTTGCCGGCACCGCCAGCGCCATAGATGGCAACCCTGGGCAGGCCGTTGTCACGGCTGGCGAAGGGCACGTGCTGCACGGCGGCTGCAAACCAGTCGCCGAGGAAGTACTGGCGCATGGCCAGGCGCAGCCCGCCGATCATGATCAGGCTCAGCCACCAGTAGTTGAAGGTGATGGACCGGGGTACGACGTTCTGATGGTTGCTGGCCCAGTAGATGATAAAGCCCAGGATCAGCGACGACAGGGTCACGGCCTTGATGATGGCAATCAGCGCGTCGTTGCCGAAGTAGCGCATCACCGCGCGGTACAGGCCAAAGCGGATGAACAGGGGGATGGCTACCACCGGTGCGGTGAGGAACAGCCAGCCGTGGTCGATGATGGGGTTGGCCAGCTCATCGATGCCAAGGCGAACCACAAAGGCCAGCCACAGGGCGGCCCAGATCAGCACGATGTCGGTTAACACCTGCAGCAAGCGTTTATGCCTACGAGGTAGAGCAAGCAGTTTAGCGCGCACCTTATCCATCGCTCCTCTGAAACGTTTCCAGAAATTCCCTGACATCGAGTTGCTCACATTACCTTAGTGTCAATCTTCACATTCGCCTGCGTGGAAGCGGACCGCCAACACAATCAATGGGATATAGGCCAGCACCACGCCCACGGCGCCATCCAGGCCAAGCTTTGCAACACAGAACGCGATCGGCAGCAGCCAGCACAGGTTCAGCACGGCAACCGCGAGTGTGACCGGCAGATGCTTGCCAAATTCCCTGGAAGCAAACTGATAGGCATGGCTGCGATGAGCCTCATAGACCTTGTCGCCGCGCAACAAGCGCCTGACGAGGGTGTAGGTCGCATCGACAATGAACACGCCGAGCAGAATCAGCCAGCACCAGAGCATCGGCGGTGAAACCCAGGCAGCTTGCAGCGACAGGCCGCCGAGAACGATACCGAGGAAACCGCTGCCTGCGTCGCCCATGAAAATTTTTGCTGGGGGGAAGTTCCAGAACAGGAACCCGGCGACAGCAGCGGCCAGCAGCAAGGGCAGAACGGCATGGCTGCCCAGGCCCGTCAGAGAGTATAGCGACGCCGCGCCCAGGCACACGGTAATGGCCTCGATACTGGCGATGCCGTCGATGCCGTCCATGAAATTGTAGAGGTTGAGCAACCAGACCAGATATACGGCAGCGAGCACACCGCCCAGCCACCCCAGGTCCAGCACCCAGCCGAACAGTGTCAGCGGTGGCAACCCGCCCATCCACGCCAGCATCCAGGTTGCGGCGACGAAATGCCCGAGCAGCCGCCAGCGTGCGGCAATGTGGCCGTGGTCATCCATGAAGCCGATGATCGCGATCAGGGCACCCCCACCGCCCAGCGCGACGAGCGAGTGGATGCCCTCGGCGCCGGTCAGCATGAGCCCGACGATGGCCAGCAGGAAGGTCAGGACAATGGCGACACCACCGCCACGGGGCGTCGGTACGGTATGCGAGCTGCGGGCATTGGGCACGTCGATGACGCTGCGTGCCAAGGCGTAGCGGCGCAGGCCTGCGGTCATCAACAAGGACAGCACCAGTACAGCGGGAAGAGACCACAAAAGCATCATTTCTTGTCGTTTTCCTGATAGTGCCTGGCAGTTGCCAGAAGTGCCGCATCCACGCTCACAGGTGGTTGCCAACCGAGTAATTCGCGGGTCTTGCGGATGTCCACCTGCAATGAGCCACACAGGCGCTGCGACAACGCGGCCTTGCCCAACGCTTTGGCAGCGCTGCTCAGCACCCAGGCCGGCACCGGCAGCAAACGTGCCGGCTTGCCCAACGCCTGGGCCATGCGCCCGAGCAGTTGGGTGGTGGACAGGTCTTCGCCGTCGCTCACCAGAAACACTTGGTCAGCGGCTGCCGGGTGGTCGATGCAGGTCAGCACCAGGTCGACCAGGTTGCCCAGCGCCACCAGGCTGCGGCGGTTGTGGATGGCACCAAAGGGCAAGGGCACACTACGGTCGAGCCAGCGCATCATGCTGAGGAAATTGGCCTTCACGCCCGGGCCATACACCAGCACAGGGCGAATGATGACGATCTGCATGCCGGTCTGTGCGCCGAGCGCCAGCAAGCCCTGCTCTGCCTCGTGCTTGGAGACGCCATATGGGTCGACCGGGCGTGGCAGGTCGTCTGCGGTGTACGCTTTGCCGGGTTCGGTCTGCTCGCCATTGACCTTGATCGAACTGACGAAGACGAAACGTCGGGCACCAGCAGCACTCGCCGCACGGGCTAACGCCAGGGTGCCGTTGACGTTGATCCGGCGAAATTCGGCCAACGGGTCGACGGCGGTATCCGACATGACATGCACCCGCGATGCGCAATGCACGACAACCTCGGGCTTGTGCGCCTGCAATTCGGCTGTCTGGTCGTCTGTGAGATCGCCAATGGGGTAAGTGATGACCCCGGCAGGCACATGGCGCAGGGGTGAACGCAAAGGTACGACGGTTTCGACATTTGCGTTGCGACTGAGCGCCTGCAGCACCGCTGCGCCCACAAAGCCGGACGCGCCAGTCAAAAGTACTCTCATTCTCACCTGATCGCTTTTTTTGGTTTATTGGCTATTACTATCGGATAGATCGCATGACAACGGAAGGCATCTGCATCACGCGATGAAATTTCCGACAAAAACCAGCCTTGAACGACGACACAATAGCCTATTGCGCGTCATCAAACTGACTCAATGCACACGACCCTAAAGAATCTGAAAGAAAACTACAAATCGGCTAATCGATATCAAAGTGCCCTAAGCTCGCTGCTTGCAGACCATGGACAGGGTTTGCAAAACAAAACAGAATCCCTGCTCCCATTCAAGTGCCAATAAGAACTCATGTCCAAAGGGAAAGTCACCAACGCGCTCTCCTCCCCGATTGCCGCGAGTATTGCCGCTATATTTGGCCGTTTTCTGCTTCTTGGGGCGGGAGCCCTGACCGGCATCATCATTCCGCTGACCATGCCGCAGGCTTCGGTAGGCGTGTTTTTTCTGGCCCAATCGCTGATCGCGGCCCTCGCCACCGTGGGGCAACTGGGCTTGAGCATCACCGCACCAGCCTGTATTTCCACAGCCCAAGGGCACCGCGATAGCGGGCAGGTGAAGCAGGTAATCCGCCGTACACTGCTGATTGCCGTACTCTCCACCCTGGCACTGGCGATCGGCTTCAACCTCTTCATGCAGGTGTTTTCGCGCTACGAAGGCGCCGACTTGCTGCGTCTGCTTCACGCCATTGCCCCCCTGGTCTCGATCAGCATGGTCCTGGCCGCGATGACCACCATCCTGTCCGAGCAGCACCGGGCGCTTGGCCATTTCGTACAGGCCAGCTTCCTCACCACCGGGGCTAGTGTGGCCAGTGCGGCGACCGTCATCCTTGCCTGGCGGGGCGAACTGCAACTCAACCTCGACATGCTGGTCCTGGCGGGCGCAGTGGGGGCCAGTTGTACCGCGCTGCTGGGTGCCTACAGCCTCAGGCGCTGGTATCGGGCGCAAGCCGCCAGCAAGCCCGCGACAGACATCGGTTATGCCACCCTGCTACGGGAAACCCGTCCCAACCTCACCACCACCGTGGTGCTGTTCGTGATGTCGCAGGCCGACTTGTGGATCATCGCCTGGTTTGGCGATGCCGAAGGGCTGGCCATCTATGGCCTGGCCACGCGCCTGGCGGCGCTGGTACTGATACCGCTGGCAGTGATCAACACCGTGGTAGCACCGTCGATCGGGCGCATCTGGGTGCGTGGCAAGAAGCGCTACCTGCAACGCGTGCTGGGGGTCGGTGCCGGTGCTGCGACGCTGCTCGGCCTGGTGGGTTATCTGCTGTTCATTGCGTGCGGCCAGTTCTTGCTGACCCACGTATGGTCCAGCGACTATGCCGATGCTTACTATATTTTCGCCATATTGGGCATGTCGCAACTGGCGCAGACCTACGCAGGCACTGCCGGATTCGTACTGATGATGCTGCAGAAGCAACATGTCGCCATGCGCATTTCGGTAGTCAGTGGCGCGTGCATGATCACCGTCGGGCTACTGGCGATGTGGCTGTATGGAATCATCGGTTTAGCCGTGGTATACAGCCTCGGCGGGGTCTGCCAGTCACTGGCGCAAATCTATTGCGTCAAGCGGATATTCAATCTGAACACCACTGCGGATTACACTTCATTGCGCCGTTTCGTGCGCCTTTATTACCGTCGAAAGGTCTCTCATGGTCGCCAGTAACATACAGCCCAAGGTTTCGATCGTCATTCCTACCTACAATACTGGGCGTTATGTGCTGGATGCGATCGACAGTGTGCTTGCGCAGACCTATCCGCATGTCGAGCTGATCGTCGTCGACGACGGTTCGAGCGACGAGACCCCTGCCCTGCTCGAGCAGCACCCGGGCAATTTCATTCGCTATCGGCAGGCCAACGCCGGGCAGAGCGCAGCGATGAACTTTGGCTGGCAACAGAGCAGCGGTGAGCTGCTGGGCTACCTCAGCGCTGATGATCGGCTGCATCCGGGCGCGGTCGAGGCCATTGTCGCCGCCATGGCCCAAGCGCCCGAGGCGGTGCTGGCCTACCCGGACTTCTGCGTCATCGACGAAGACTCCAAACCTGTACGCACCGTGCACACCCCTGATTATGAAGAGCGCCTGCTGATCGCCAACTTCCAGTGCCTGCCTGGGCCGGGGGCGTTGTTCCGCCGTTCGGTATGGGAGCAAGTGGGCGGCTGGAACACTGGCCTGCGCAACATCCCCGACATGGACTTCTTCCTGCGTCTTTGCCAACACGGGCCTTTTACCCGCGTGCCGACACCGCTTGCAGATTTTCGCATCCATTCCGGCTCGACCACTTACAACCCTTGCAACGCCGAACGCTCCGACGAGCCGCTTCGGGTCATCAACAGTCTGTACCAGACGCGCGGGCTGTCGCCCTCCATCCTGGGCTGGAAGCGCAAGGCGCTGGCCAATGCCCTGATGCTGTCTGGCTTCATGCACGGCTTCTCTGGCCGCTATACGCTGTTCCTTGCGCGCATGGGCAAGGCGGCCCTGCTCGACCCTTCTTCGCTCCTGTCACGCAAGATGGTCAGCTATGTATTGACTATCGTCAGGCCTAAATCCAAAGCCTGAACCTTGGCCAGGGCAGCGTCAGCGCAACACTCAACTGAACAGCAACACCGGGGTGCGTCAATGATTCAAGCTGTCCAAGGGCACTTGCTGGGCAATCGCTACCTGCAAGCCACGGCGATGATGGTCGTGGCCATTGCCACGGTCGCGGCGGCCTTGAATTATCCTGCCTCGCTGCTGCCGCTGTTGCTCAATGGCGCGCTGGCGGCGCTGCTGGTGCGCAGCGTGCTGAACAACCGCACCAGCTTCTTTTCGTTCTTCCTGCTGGCCTTTCTGATCCTTGGCTGCTGGGCAAAGCTGGTGCTGCACTTCATCCTGGATACGCAGTTCATCGAACCGATAGGCGCCTTCGACGACTCACCGCAGCTGTGGGACGCCGCGCTGATGGCGCTGAACATCACCTTCGCCACACTGCTGGTCTGCCAAACCATCGCCTCACGCCAGCGGCCCCCGGTGGCCATCTCTGTCGACAAGCCCCGGGCACTGCTGGTACCCGCCCTGTGGCTGGCGTTCGCGCTGACTGGCCTGCTGCTGGCACTCAACTTCAAGTACGCCATTCTCAAGGTAGGCACCGAACCCGCCCTCAAGCTGCCCAGCGTCGTTTATGTGCTGGTATCGTTCATGATCGCCTGGGGCAACCTGATCCTTCTGGCCACCCTGGGTTACTGGCTGGTGCAGGCACGCAGGATGAAGCTGGAGGTGCTGTTCTACATCCTCATTCTGGAAGGCGCGATAACGGCGGTTTCCATGGGTAGCCGGGCGCAAATGATCCTCCACGTTGCGGCTCCGTTCGTGGTCTACCTTACCCACAGCCGTGAGCTGGTCACGGCGTTACGCGTGGTCCAGTGGGTCAGGATCCTGGCCGTCACCGCAGCGCTGTTCGTGGCCTCGCTGCTGCTGGTTTCCGCCGATCGCCTGCATTCGTTCGCCCAGGCCAGGCCGGTCGGGGCGCCGGTTGCCGTCAGCAGCCAGCTACTGGCCAGCGCCGCCAACCAAACCAGCGCTCAACCGAACCTCGCGCTCGGCGGCATGACCCTGGTCCCCGCCGACGCCGCCCAAGCCGTCACGGCCATGCTCGCCCCCGCCATGCCGTTGTTGCGCATCGCCACCCAGGCAGTACCGCTGCCCGTGATGCCACCCGAAGAAACAGCACAGATCAAGCGCGAACGCTGGAAAGGCATGCTCATGGAACTGAGCAAGCTGGTGGTGGACCGTTGGGTAGGCCTGGAAGGCGTACTGGCGGTCGTCAGCCACGAGGACACCGGCTGGCCGCTGTTTGTCCGCAGCCTCGCCGAGCGCCCGGAAAGCGGCACCCAGGCAATTTACCAGCGGATGTCGGATGCGCAGTACCAAACCTTCGAAAACTTCACCTTCATGACCATTCCGGGCCCGATTGCCATCCTGCTCTACAGCGGTAATCTTGCCTTGCTGGCAGGGGGCCTGGCGGTGTTGTTCCTGGTCGGCACCCTGGCCGAACGGCTGGCCAGCCAGCTGGTCGGCAATATCTTCACCCAAGCCACCATAGGCGTAGCGTTGGCGTATCTGGTGGTGCAAACCAACTTCCCTCGCGTGCAGTTCTTCTTCCTGATCGAACTGCTGGGTTTCATCGCAGGGTTATATCTGGCACGCATCCTGGTGACTGCGCCACGGCCAGGTCAGGCATCCCTCATACCGACCCCTTAGCCGCTGTCGCAGTTGTAAGAAAATTCCGACGAACGTCGTGTTTTGTAGCGCACACTTTCGCTCAACTTTTGTCACAGTTAGGTCAACCCTCATTATTACAGACCAGGCACATGCCGCTGCTGAACCCAGCAAGCGGCATGCCCAGGTGTGATCAGGCAGATCCCCTACGATGACAGCAGCTATCAGGACTTACAGCGCGACCCCGTCCCTCGATGCATGCGTAGCGCCGCTTTTTGCGCTGTGTGCATGGGTGACGCTGAACCCGTATTTTCTCTGGTATTCGTTGCGCCATATGGCGGTTGCAGGGCTGCTCTCAGGTTGCCTGGCCGTCGTTGCATTCCTGCTCGGTGATCGGCCACGCCGGCGCGAGCTGCCAGGGTTCATCCTGATCTGCCTGTTCGTGGTCTATATCAGCATGCTGCCCAAGATCGACGGCACCACCACACGCTGGTATTTCGTACTCCCAACGCTGATGGCATTGTGTGTGTTTTCCGACCAGCGACGCGGCAAGGTGCTGCAGTGGTTTGGCTGGATCTTTGCTATCAGCCTGATCCCCGGCATCGTTGTATCCCTGTGCGCCATCGCCAACATCCCCATTACGCTGGACCGCGTGCCCCTGCTCAACCCGACAATGGCCGAAGCAGGCGGCTACTACCTGCATGCCCCAGGTGCGTTGCTGTTGTCGGGCAACAACCTGTCGCTTCCCTGGGGAGGCGAACTGTATCGGCTGTGCGCGATGTACGATGAACCCGGCATGGTCGGCACCCTCGCCGCCTTCCTGTTGGCAGGAAACCGGTTCCGCCTCAAGCCCTTCCCGTTTCTGATCATCTTCGTCGGCGGCGTGCTGTCGTTCTCGCTGGCTTTTATCGTCATGGCATCGCTGGGCTTCCTGTTCCGCCTGGTACAGGCCCGTTCAGCGATCACGTTGCTGCCCTTGGCCGTGCTTGGCCTGTTCGGCCTGCTGGTGCTGGGCATCATCAAGCCCAGCGCACCGCCGCCACCCGTCGCGCAGGCAGCCGCGCAGGCACCCGATGAAAAAGCAGTGACTCAGAGTGGGGATCTCCTGTTTTCACCCGCCGCCGACTCCGCCAACGGGTCAGCCAGTGATGCTGCGACAACGCCGCAAGTGCCGGCAGCCCAGCAGCCAGAGCAGCACCTTCGCCAGACTCAGTACCTCAATAACCGGTCGCTGCCGGAAATGGACAAACTGTTGGCGCGCTATTTCGATGCTGACACCAAAACCCTGCTGTTCGGCATGGGCGCTGACTCCAGCGTGGTGTATGGCGGGGTGTCCCAGGTTGTCACGCGATTGCTCACGGACTTCGGCCTGATAGGGGCGCTGTTGTTCGCCCTGAGCATGATAAGCCTGACCTTGGCCATTACGCATAATGCCAAGCGCCGGTTGTGGGTGTTGCTGTTCTTCGCGTTGTTCGCGCTGAGCATCTACCAGCGGCCCATCGTCTGGATGCCCTATGCCTTCACCATGTTCATCTGCAGCTCGACGCTGGCCGGGCGCCGCAAGTCTGCATCGAACCTGCAGCAGCCAGCTACCTGAAGCCGCTGGCGCCGTGCACGTAGCCCGTGCTACGGGCACGGCGCAACCTCAATCCTTCATCGACCCACTGCGCAGCAGTTGGGTGAAGCGACGCAGCATGACCTGAACCGTCGCCGACCAGGTGTAATGCCCAAGGATGAAGGCTTTGAGCCGCGCGCCCTTGGCCTTGAGCTCAGCCTCATCTTCCAGCATCCGTTGCAGCCCCGAAGCGATGCCGTCAGCGCTGGCTGGAACCACCATGCCGCCCTGTACATCCTCGACCTGGTTGAACCCGCAGGTGTCGGTCAGCAGTACCGGCAGCCCGACCACGCCTGCCTCCAGTGCAACCAGCGACATGGCTTCCGAGCGCGACGGGATGACCAGCAGCATCGCCTGGCGATAGACCTGGGTGCGTTGCGCCTCATTCAGAAAACCGATGAAGTGGATCCGCTCGGCCAACCCTGACGCGCTCACCTGTGCCTGCAAAGCTTGTTGCATGCCAAAATCCGGCCCGGCCATCACCAGCGGGTACCGCTGCGCGGCCGGCGTATCGAGGTAGGCCTGAATCAGATAATCCGGCCCCTTGACCGGGGCTAGCCGCCCCATGAACAGAATGAAGGGTTCGTCTGGAACAGCGATGCTGGGTGCCTGCTGCTGCTCGCCTGGCTCGGCCACGGCGTTGCCGATCACCGGCACACTGGCCTGAGGGACGTCAGCTACCTGCGCAATCACGCCCTGCTCCAGGTCGGTAATCGCGATGAAGCCCGAGGCGCCTTTGATCAGCCAGCGCCCGACGCTCAAGTGGAAGGCTTTCTTGATCGTTGATGGCGCCCCCACCGAAGCGAATTCCCCTGCCGGGCACAAAACGTAGGGGCGCCTTGCGAACAGCGCGAGCAGGCCCATGGCCACGCTCAGCAGGTTCCAATAACCCATGATGTGCAGCACATCGGCATTGCGCACCAGGCGCCAGGCACGCCAGGGGTTGAGCAACGGGATGGGAAAGTGCTGGCCGATACGGCCGGTGATGTAGCTTTGCACGCCGTGCTCATCGAACTCGCGCTGCCAAGAGTTGCCGGTCATGGCGATGGCTGCACAACCGCTCCCCGCCTTTGCCAGATGGGTGGCCAGGTGGCGGGTACGCTCGGCCGTGCCACCGCCCAGCTTGGCATCGAGTGAAATGTTGACCAGCAGTACCTTCATGCCGACTCCTTGAGCACTGCAATGTAGCGGTGCAGTTGTTGCTTGAAGTCTGCCGTCGGGGGCTGCCGCCATTCGGCAAGCCGGGCTTCGCTGAACCGTCGCATGGGGTTGGCATTGCTGACCTTGCGCAGGCGTAGCAGCAGCCCTAACAAGGCCTGGGGCACATGCGGCAGGTAGCTGATCGATGGCCGCCCGAATGCCTTTAGCAGCGCATCCTGCAGGTAGCCGAAGTTGTTCTCGGCCGCCGCATCATCGGTCACCAGCACCACCTCGCCTTGACGTATCTCGGGCACTTGCGCCACGAACACCAACGTCTGCACCACCTTTTCGACACTGACCAGGTGCATCCGCCGCGGCCCGTACAGCACCCGGCGCAAGCCCAGCTTCCAGGCCGGGGCACTGGAAACTTCACGCACGAACGACACGATGTTCAACCCACCATCGCCAAACACCGCACCCAGGCGCAGCACCAGTACTTCAAAACGGCTGGCAGCCACCGCCCGCACCAAGGTCTCGGCAGCGGCATGCTCGCGCTCGTAGGGGGTTCGGGGCTGGATCGGGGTAGCGGCATCGACCACCGGGTCCGGGGCAGCGCCGAAGACATCGATACTGGATACATGCACATAGCGCTTCACCGGCACTTGCTCACAGGCTTTCAGCACATTGACGATGGCAGGTTCGAACCAGCCGCTGCCATCTGGCCTGAGCAGGTTGATCACGGTACAACCAGGCGCCAGGATGACCGCCAGCGATTCGGGGTCATTCACATCGAACCGTTCGATGCGCACGTTGGCGGCGCGCAACCAGTCAGGTTCGGTACGGTGAATCGCATAGACGACTTCGGTGTCACGAAGTGCACTGCATGAATCCAGGAAGTGCCGGCCGACAAAGCCGCTTCCCCCAATAACCACCAGCTTGTTCATGTGCTGTTCAATCCTCCATACGGCCTGTTTCGGCAGTCGCCTTTGCCCCACTCGGTCGCACCACCGGGCCTCGCGTAACAGAGGGGCAGGCATTGCGGGGGGCGGGGGGCGGCACGCCTGGGCATGCCGGTGCTGGGCACGGCAGAGATGCAGGGCTGCCCGCGATCAACCGACGGGCAGCCTTGGCGAGGTGCTTTACTTGGACCAGACCGTGCGGTTGATGTAGTCCGTGTAGCTGTAGACGATACGCACGACCTGCTTGGACACCGGGCCGCCGAGGTAGTCCTGCACAACCGGCATCACCCGATGGGTGCGGTCATGCTGGCTGATCACCACGCGAACGGCATCCAGTACGCGATCCGGCGTGAGGCCGCACATAATCAGCGTACCTTCGTCCATGCCTTCGGGCCGCTCATGGGCATTACGAATGGTCACTGCTGGAAGATTGAGCAGCGAAGCCTCTTCGGTAATGGTCCCGCTGTCGGAGAGCACGCACAACGCACCCATTTGCAGGCGGATGTAGTCCAGCAGGCCGTAAGGTTTGACGAAGCGGATCAGCGGGTGATCGAGGCTCTCGCCCAGGTCTTCGAGGCGTTTGCGGGTGCGTGGGTGGGTCGAGACGATGATCGGATGGCCATAGGCATCGGCAAGCGCGCGCAACGAGGCAAGCAGGTCGCGCAAGTTCTGCGGCGTATCGACGTTCTCTTCGCGGTGCGTGCTGACGATGAAGTACTTGCCCTCCTCCAGCGCCTCACGCTCCAGCACCGTCGAGGCATCGATTCGCGGCCGGTAGTAGTCGAGCACTTCCTGCATGTGCGAGCCGGTCTTGATGATGGTTTCCGGGCGAATACCTTCATCCAACAGGTAACGCCGGGCATGCTCGGTCAGTACCATGTTGATGTCGCTGAGGTGGTCGAGCACCTTGCGGTTGAGCTCCTCCGGCACGCGCTGATCGAAACAGCGGTTACCCGCTTCCATATGGAAAACAGGAATCTTGCGACGCTTGGCGGCGATCACCGCCAGGCAGGTATTGGTATCGCCGTAAAGCAGCAGCGCATCGGGCTTTTCCAGCTCGAAGATTTCATCCGACTTGGCAATCACTTCGGCGATCGTACCGGCCGCCGTCGTACCCACGGCGCCCAGGAAGTGGTCCGGCTTGCGAATACCCAGGTCGTCGAAGAACACCTGGTTGAGCTCGTAATCGTAGTTCTGCCCGGAGTGCACCAGGATGTGGTTAGCCTGCTCATCGAGTTCAGCGATGACGCGGCTCATCTTGATCAGTTCGGGCCGAGTACCGACCAGGGTCATGACCTTAAGCATTGAGTTCTTCCTGGATGTAGTCGAGTTTCAGCAGCAGGGCCTTGATGCCCTCGATATCAAGCCGCTCGGTATTGTGAGAGGTGTAGTCATCCAGCTCGGAGATATGCTGCTCGCCTTCGACAAAGTACTTCTTGTAGTTCAGGTCGCGGTTATCAGCAGGGATACGGTAGTAACGGCCCATGTCATCGGCCTTGGCCATCTCTTCTCTGGAAATCAGCGACTCATAGAGCTTCTCGCCATGGCGAGTGCCGATCACTTTTACCGGGTTTTCCCGCTTGAACAGCTGCTTGAGTGCTTCTGCCAGGTCTGCGACGGTCGACGCTGGCGCTTTCTGCACGAAGATGTCGCCCTGCTCGGCATTTTCGAATGCGTGCAGCACCAGGTCGACGGAGTCTTCCAGCGACATGAGGAAGCGCGTCATGTTCGGGTCGGTCACCGTCAGCTCGTTACCGGCCTTGAGCTGGTCGACGAACAGCGGAATCACCGAGCCACGCGAAGCCATCACGTTGCCGTAACGGGTCGCACAAATCACCGGGCCTTGCTGAGGGATCATCCGCGACTTGGCGACCATGAGCTTTTCGGCCATGGCCTTGGAAATGCCCATTGCATTGATCGGGTACACCGCCTTGTCGGTACTGAGTACCACCACGCGCTTCACGCCGTTGGCAATGGCCGCGTTCAACACGTTCTCGGTGCCGATGACATTGGTCTTGACCGCTTCCATGGGGTAGAACTCGCAGGACGGCACTTGCTTGAGCGCTGCGGCATGGAAGATGTAGTCGACCCCGACCATCGCCTCGGCAACACTTTGATAGTCGCGCACGTCGCCGATGTAGAACTTCACCTTGTCATTACCCAGGGCGATACGCATGTCTTCCTGCTTCTTCTCGTCACGGCTGAAGACGCGGATTTCCTTGACCCTGGTGTTTAAAAAACGCTTGAGTACCGTATTGCCGAAAGAGCCGGTACCACCGGTGATCATTAGAATTTTGTTATCGAACACGTGTGCGCTCCTTGTAATACGTTATTGACGCTGTGCGTGCATGAATTCTATGAGCGCCGGCCAGGTTGGCGGCTGGTAGCCGGCATCGGCGCGAAAGCGCGAGGAGTCCAGCGAGCGGTCGATCACCAGCTTGTCATCCGGCACGATCTGGATGTCCTTGCCGTATACCTGCGCCACTTGCTTGAGCAGCTCATATTTGTCGATAGGCTCGGCCGAGACGTGATAAAGCCCCTTCAAGGCGGGGTTTGGAATCACGTACTCGAGCATGACCCGGGCCAGCTCGGCAGTCGGCAGCCCAGAGAAGATCGCTTTGTTGAAACCTTTGACGCTGCCTTGCTGGGACAGGAACCAGTCAACCAGCGAGGCGTTGCTCTGCAATTCATGGCCAATGATCGAAGTGCGCAGCGTCACCGCATCGTCCAGGTCATGCAGTTCGCCGATGAACTTGGATTTACCGTACAGGTCGGTGCAATCAGACTCATCCTGCTCACGGTACATGCCCTTGGTACCTGAAAACACACAGTCGGTGCTGACATGGATCAGGCGCGCGCCCGCTACCCGACACAAGGTTGCCAGCCGATGAGGCAGCATGGCGTTGATGGGCAAGGCGGTCAGCGGGTCCTTGGCATCGGCCAGTTGCTTGATCAGGCCCACGCAGTTGATCACCACGTCGGGGCGCGCTTTGGCAAACGCCGCCATCAGCGCGTCGGCATCGAGCACGTCGACCCCGGTCAACAGGCACTCTGACTGTTGCGGCGTGAAATACCTGAGCGCGGACGAGGACCGCAGGGTGCCCAATACACGATGTTGCGAATTCGCCGAGAAATACCGGAAGACGGCGCTCCCCAACATGCCCGAGACACCCAATACCAATATGTTCATCGCGTCGTCTTGTCCTGTTCAATCCGTTGTTCGAACATTCGCACCAGTGTCTTGCACTGCGCCCTGAGTTCGAAATGTTTCAAGAAGTAGGCACGTGCCTTGGCGCCCATCTGCTCGCGCCGCTCCATGGGCATCGTCTGCATCGACTGTATGCAGGCTGCGAGTCCGGCACCGTCTTGCGCCGGGCAGGTTATACCGGCGCCAGCGTCGTTGATCACGCGGGCACCCTCCCCGTCCAGGCAACCAATGATCGGCCGGCCGGCTGCCAGATAAGCCTGCACCTTGCTTGGAATCGTAAAACTGAAAATCTCATCACGCTTGAGTGTAACCAGCAACGCCGAACTGAGCGCGAAGAGTTCAGCCATTGCCGACCGCGGGTAGGCCCCGGTGATGATCAGGTTATCCAGCCCCCACTTGTGTTTTTCTTCGCTCAGCCATACGGCCTTGCTACCCGTGCCTACCATCACGATCCTGGCTTGCGACTGCTCGGCCTGCAGGGTACGTGCGGCTTCGATGACGGTTGACAACCCCTGGGCACTGCCAAGGTTGCCGGCAAAGACGACGCAGAAATGCGCTCGCAGCAGCGCCGTCAGCGATTCGGGCAAGGGGCTGACTTCGCCAGACTCGTCTTGCTGCAGGTAAGAATTGGGGTAATAGTTGATCTTGTCTGCCCGCGCATAGCGCTTGACCGGCTCGATGAACGCCCGCGACTGTACTAATAACACATCGACCGCCCAGTACAGCCCGCGCACCAGCAGCCCGACAATGGACAGAAGGAACTTGTTACGCACGAAGCCGGTAGCTTCCAGGCTTTCTGGCCACAGATCCTGAACCCACAGAAAAACCGGCGCGCGGTGTACGCGCTTCATCGCTAGGGCAGGGATGACGGAAATGATCGGTGACGGCGCAAAGACGAAATAGATATCGAACTTGCTGCGCTTTGCGTGGCGCCTGAAATACTTGACACCATTGGCAACAAACGACAGGTAATTAAGGATGAGGTTTTTCGCGCCACCGTGCTTGCGCGGCCGCAGGGGCGCACGGTGAACTGTAACCGTGTCGGCGAAGCGATCTTCGACAGGATCATTGGCGGTATAACCTGGGAAAACCTCTCCACCTGGATAGTTAGGTTTGCCCGTGAACACTTCGACATGCACGCCCAGCGCACTCAACTCCCGAACGATATCATTGATGATGAAGTTCTCAGGGTAGAAATACTGGCTGACCACAGCAATTTTCAAAGGGGCTTGCGTCACACTGACTTATCCTTCTGGGCGTGGCGGTATCGGTGCTGCATGAAGTGCCCTGAACCCTCGCGGTAGCGGGCGCGGAAGCTACCAGATGGCAAGCGCTGGCCTGCGGAATAGAGTCATTGCGCCATCACCACTAATCCACTGCCATTCCACGACCGCCGGAATACCAGAAGACAAGCAACCCACTACTATTGCCCTAGCCACTTCCCGATGTTGACGCATGTTATTGTAGTTACCCAAGGATCGCCATCCTTTGGCCATCAATTAATAAACTGTAGCTTGCTAATGTTTTGCTGCAACCCATGCCAACACACGGCCATCAAGCTACTACCCTGCGCCAGCGGCTTCAACCCCTTGGCGCAACACCCACGGTAAGTCTCTCATTTGCGATTGCAAGTTCCACACACACGCGAAAAAAAGCCGCCATCCATCGGATAGTACGTAGCATTTCATCGCATAGCGTGGAGATAGATCCCCATTTGGCGAAATTGCCAACCTGCCTCTGCATGGATCGGCCGCTCAAGGAACGCTGACCGTTACCGTATATCCCTGCTGTTTGAATTGCGCTTCAATAGCCTTGCCCAAGGTTTTTTTTGCCGCCTGCTCACCGTGAACCAGCACCACATGGCTGGCCGGCTGCGCGCCTTGGGAAGCGAACCGCACCAGCCCCGCCTGGTCGGCATGCCCCGAGTAGCCTTCGACGGTCATCACCTTCGCACGTATCTCATACCCCTGCCCGTCCAGATCAATCTGCACCAAGCCCTGTTTGTCTTCGCTTGCCTGTATGGCGGCGCCAGGCGTGCCTTTTGCCTGATAGCCAACAAAAAGCACCTCATGCCGCGGGTCTTCCAGCATCGCCTTCAGGTAGTTGACGATACGGCCGCCCGAGCACATGCCATTACCCGCAAGCACGATCGCTGGACGGCGCGTACTTTTGAGGTAATTGGCCACCTGTTGGTGCCGGGCATGGGTATCAACGGTAACGAGTTGGTCGAACCCCAGCGGATTGCGCCCCTCACCCAATCGCCCCCTGGCCTCGGCGCTCCAGTAATCGTGCAACTCACGGTAGGCGCTGGTGATGCGCTGCGCCAGGGGCGAGTCGAGAATGACGGGCAACTGTGACCAATCGAGGCCATCGCGCGCGGATGCTGCCGTATCAGACAGCAATGACTTGTGATGCAGGATGTCCTCGATCTCGTACAGCAACTCCTGGGTCCGGCCGAGACTGAATGCGGGGATAAGCAGGGTTCCGAGGTCTGCCAGCGCATGATCGATGGCGGCTTCCAACTGGCGCCGGCGATTGCTGCGCTGCGGGTGCAGACGGTCACCATAGGTGCTTTCGAGTACGAGCACGTCGGCACGTTCTGGCGGCTGCACAGGGCGCAACATGGGATTACGACCGCTGCCCAGATCCCCCGAGAACACCCAACGACTATCACCCTCAACCAAGCGCACATCGCACTCTACATAGGCAGAGCCAAGCAGGTGGCCAGCACGCTGCAAGCGGATGCGGCATTCGACACCAGCGCGAACGGCAACATCATGCCAATGCCCGAACGGCACCGATATGATCAGCTCATCGAGGATGTCGAGATAATGTGCCACGTGTACCGGTTCACGACTGATGCTCAACCTGTACGCATCCTCCAATACCAGCGGAAGAAGCTTTGCAGAAGGTTCGCTACAGAGAATGGGGCCTCGGTAGCCGGCTGCCAGTAGCGCCGGAATACGGCCGACATGGTCGATGTGCACGTGGGTGAGGATCAGCGCCTGGACGCTACCCACGTCGAAACCAAGGGGTGCGGACTCTGCGCCCGGCGATGCATCGGCACCTTGCTCCAGACCACAATCGATCAGCAGGCTGACACCGTGGTCAAGGTGAAGCTGGTGACAAGACCCGGTGACACCTCGGGTGCCGCCATGATGAGAAAGGACGGGGAATTCCATGCTGCCGCGTACTCGCCTGGGCCGACAATGAAGTCCGCTATTACTTCACGACAGCCGTTTCAGGCATAGAGGAAACGCCCCAAGTATGCGTAAGAGATTTCCTTAGTTACCGCTTAGCGCCGCCTCACGGGCAGAAGCGCGAATCTTGCGCTTGCTGCGCTGTACGCCGTAGGCGCCCAGCAATGGCCCAACCGCCAAACCAATGACAAGGGCCGCAAGCACCAGCACCGCAACCGGCACGGCCGGTGCCGCCCAGCCGAACAGGACCAGCGAGACCGCCTGCTGATTCTCCAGCACGAAGAACAGCACCACAGCCGCCAACAACAGCACGAACACCGCCGCGAGGGCGCGCTTGAGGTTCCGCATCAGATTGCTCCTTGGTTGATCAGGCTTCAGCCTCGTCTTCTTCATTGACCCGATCACGCAGCTCTTTGCCGGGCTTGAAGTGCGGCACGAATTTGCCTTCGAGGCTGACCGACTGGCCGGTCTTGGGGTTGCGGCCGACACGGGGCGCACGATAGTGCAGCGAGAAGCTGCCGAATCCGCGAATCTCGATGCGATCGCCCGTGGCCAGGCATTGTGACATCTGCTCAAGCATGGTCTTGATGGCTAGCTCCACATCCTTCGAGGAGAGCAGCCCCTGATGGGTGACAATACGTTCGATCAGCTCCGACTTCGTCATATTTTTCCCTTCGTTATCAAGCAGCTAGATCATTGCTTATCCAGTTTGTAGCACGCCGGGAAGGATTTGAACAGGGCGGTTATTGACTTAATAAAAAAAATCAAGATTGAAGTTTTACAAGAATGGTCTAGCCGGCAAGGGCCTATGGGTGTTCTGCGGTGGATTTACGGTGACGCGGCGCTCGATCGTCCAGGCGCCCCAAAACTAAAGGCAAACACCCAAAAGCCCACGCAAACGCAAAAAAAAGGGCGACCCGAGGGTCGCCCTTTTTACCGATCAAACAGAACTTAGTTCTGCTTGGCCATTGCTTCGCGCAGCAGCGCAGCCATGGTGGTGTCGGCAGCCGCTTCCGGAGCGTTTTTCAGGCTCTGGATGGCTTCACGCTCTTCAGCGTCGTCTTTCGATTTGATCGACAG
>Ga0213828_1000143_pt1 | contig 86679 bp, 66 predicted proteins | sample MC6MC0897MG_FD_180664 | JGI IMG/M metagenome (GOLD analysis project Ga0213828, IMG submission 180664) | Enriched soil aggregate microbial communities from Iowa State University, Ames, United States - MC6-MC0897-MG | ecosystem: Environmental > Terrestrial > Soil > Unclassified | place: USA: Iowa...
TCATCTCTCAGTAAAGACTTTATCATCTCAATATCTTCAGAAAAATCTTCTGTTGCTGCATCAGCTAGGTACACCAAAATATCTGCATTTTCCACTTTTTCTTTGGCCTTTTTCACTCCGATGGCTTCAATTTCATCAACTGTTTCACGCAAACCTGCAGTGTCGATTAAGCGGAAAGCATGACCTTTAATGTGAAGAATTTCCTCAATCGTATCTCTCGTTGTTCCTGCAATATTGCTCACAATCGCTCTTTCTTCCTTTAGTAAAGCATTCAGAAGGGTAGATTTTCCGGCATTCGGTTTTCCGATGATGGCAACGGCAGTTCCGTTTTTAATGGCGTTTCCGTATTGGAAACTTTCAATCAGGGAATTTAATTTTAATTCAATTTTATCTAAAAGCTGATTCAATGCAGAACGGTCTGCAAATTCAACGTCTTCTTCGGCAAAATCAAGTTCCAATTCAATTAAAGAAACAAAATTTAGCAGATCGGTTCTCAAAAACGAAATTTCATTGGTAATTCCACCTTTAAGCTGATTGATTGCCACTTTTCTTGAAGCCTCATTTTCGGAAGCAATCACATCGGCAATTGCTTCAGCCTGAGAAAGATCAATTCTTCCATTGATGAAAGCACGGAGTGTAAATTCTCCCGCCTTTGCCATTCTGGCTCCGTTTTTAATAAGTGTTTCCAGAATACGTTTACCAATATGCGGCGAACCGTGGAAGGTTATTTCCACAGAATTTTCCGTCGTGAAAGTTCTCGGAGCCAAAAAAATCGAAAGCATCACTTCATCAATCGCCTCTTCCTCATCCATAAAATAACCGTAGTGAATGGTGTGAGATTTTTGTTTTTCAAGATTTTTTGAAGGAAAACATTTCTGAACCACAGTTAATGCTTCATCTCCTGAAACTCTGATGATTCCTAGAGCTCCTATTCCGTTGGCGGTTGCAAGCGCGCAAATGGTATCGTTATTCATGCTGCAAAATTACGGAAATTTAAATGGCAAAACAGTCAAAATTTCATGTTCAAAATTCAGTTATTTAAATGCTCTAATTACTTAAGATTCTCAACTCTCAAAACCCTCAAACTCTTCTACACTCCAACTTTTTTAGGAGCCGGGAACCTGCTTTCACTACTCGCTTTTCCGGGATTTTTGGCGGCGGCAAAGCCGCCGCCAAAAATCCCGGAAAGAGCTCAAACATGCCGTTCAATCAGGGCTAAAAAGCAGTGTGTAACTTAAAAATTTCTCCAAAGTATGAAAAATCATCAATTTTTTGTAGATTTAGATAAAGCAAATGCAATTTCAAAATGCAGATTATATTTCATTCAATTTTAAAACAAATACATAAAAAGACTTAGAAAATGGGTATTGCAGCATTATTTTTAATTGTCATTTTAGTCTTGATATTCTTTATTCTAAGAATTCCAAAACTGACTATTGCAAAGAAGATTCTCATTGTTATTTCTGTTTTGTTATTGTGCATAATCATCATGGCTTTTATGTTCATAACAGGTTTTGAACGTGGCCGAATGCCCAAAAGGGAAGAAATAGAATCTGTTCAGGAGAATTTCGATACGATAAAAAAAACAGACACCAAAGCGGTCTCTGAAGACACCAATAATGTAGAAACGAATTATGAAACCCCAAAAACAATATTCAGTATTGAAGGTAATTATGAATTTAAAAAAGGAAATTCAACCTGCAAAATGAATGTGACATTATATTATCAAAAAAATCAGTTGAAATATAAGTTAGAAACAGATTCCCATGAATTTTCAGATCATGCCGAAATTGAATTGAATGAGAAAAAAGACGGTTATTATATTACGTTCAAAAATATTGAATGGAGCGAATATTTGGGCGGACTGGATAATGAAGGCGAACCCCTCGAGAAAGATTTACCACTTCCTCGAAACGTGTCGGGAACATTGTATAAAGAAGAAATTATTATTCAAAATTATGGCAACTCAATGAATTATTATGTCGTATTTGAAGAATGTGGGGAAAAATATATTGAATTAGTAAAAAAGTAAAAATCATCCCATATTCAGAGATGATTTTTCAAAGAAATAAACTTTCTTATATATAAAGTGGTCGGTTGATGCAAAGCTAAAGTAGTGCTGTGAAATATTTCTCAGGATTTCCACTGAAAATAAAACCGTGAAAATACGGTTGCAAAAACAAATTGTCCTGCAAAGTTATTTACAGGACAATTTTTATATGTTTAATCAATCTTAATAATCTAAACTTCTTAATTTGATCTCAATGGTTTAAATTTACAATTGACCATTCGCAATTCACTGTTAAATCGGGCTTACCAATTCTAAAAACCATTCCTTCACTTCACCTTCCAAATGTGGGGCAAGCTTTTCTTCACAGGTTTTATGATAAGCATTTAGCCAGTTGATTTCTTCTTCAGAAAGAATTTCTTTTACAATATCATTTTTAAAGAACGGGCAGAACGTCAATGTCTCAAACTCATAAAAAGTTCCATGCAAACTAGTTTCAGATTCTTTCACGGCAATCAGATTCTCATGACGGATTCCGTAGTCGCCTTCCAGATAATAACCGGGCTCATTAGAAACAACCATTCCCACCAAAAGTTCCTGTGGATTCATATCTTTTCTGATATTTTGCGGTCCTTCATGAACGTTCATAAAACTTCCTACACCGTGTCCTGTTCCATGGTTATAATCTTTTGCTTTCATCCATAAAGGAAGTCTTGCAATGGCATCAAGCTGAACGCCTCTCGTTCCTTTCGGAAACTTCACCATCGATAAACGGATCATTCCCTGCAAAACCAATGTTGAATTGATTTTAAATTCTTCCGAAACTGCTCCTAAAGCCAAAGTTCTCGTAATATCGGTTGTGCCTTCAAGATATTGACCTCCTGAATCTACCAAAATACTGGCGTCATTCGTCACGTCTTTACTTCCTTCAGATTTTGCAGAATAGTGCATCATTGCTCCATTTTCTTTAAAACCAACAATGCTTCCGAAACTTTCACCCACAAAATTTTCTCCTGCAGCACGGAATTCTCTCAGTTTTTGTCCGATAGAATATTCATTCATTGCTTCTTTTCCTGCATTGTGAGTCAGCCAGTAAAGGAATTTCACCATCGCAACGCCGTCTCTTACCATCACTTTTCTGAAACCTTCAAGCTCGGTTTCGTTTTTCTGAGCTTTCATCAGATTTCCCGGAACAGCGGCTTTTACAAAGGTATTTTCAATTTTTAAAGCTTCAAAAATCGATTGGTTGCTGTTGGGTGATACTAAAATATTTTCGTTTTTAATGGTTCTCAGATGATTGTAGAATTCTTCGTAAGGCATCATTTTTACCCAAGCTTCATCCATTTGTTTTCTGGCTTCAACTTCCATTTTTTCAAGGTCGGTGAAGAGAATTGCATCATTTTTAGTAATTAAAATATATCCTAAAAATACAGGATTGCTTTCTACATCGCTTCCTCTTAGGTTCAAAGTCCATGCAACGTCATCAAGACTTGAGATGACATGAACACCAGCTTCCTGCTCTTCCATTTTCTGTCGGATCGCAGAAATTTTATCAGTCACAGATTTCCCTGCTCTTTCTACTGGATGAGTATAAATAGGTTTTTTTGAAGGAGTTCCTCTTTCTTTCCAGACTTCTTTCAATAAAGGAAGATCAGCTAAAGTTATGTTTTTTGCATTCAGTTTTTGATACAGAAGCTCCCAGTTAGAATGTGATGTTGCCAAAGCATTGACAGCCACTTTTCCGTTTGCAGGAATTTCAGAAATAATCCAGTCGATATAATTGGGCGTTCCTTCCATTCCGTCTTTAAAAAGATCAATTCCTGAACCTTCCAATTCAATCGGAGCCTGAGTGAAATATCTTCCGTCTGTCCAAAGTCCGGCTTTATCTTTTGTAATTACCACAAAACCTGCAGAACCAAGAAAACCTGAAATCCAGGCTCTTTCCTGCCATTCTTCAGGCAAGTATTCGCTCATGTGAGGATCTGCCGAGTATACTATAAATGCATCAACATTGTTTTTCTGCATTTCTACACGAAGTGCAGCTACTTTTTCCTTTGAAGTCATTATTTTAATAATTTTAAAGACGTGAAGTTACGCATTTTTGAGGCTCAAAGATCAATCGGAAAGTTAAAATATCTAAGAAAGTTTTGTAAGGTGAAGATAGATGCTGGAAGCTGGACGAGGGAAGTTTAATTAGGATATAGTATTAATTTTTTTTCATTTTTTTAGAAAATTTCTTGTAAAAAATACATCACAAATTTGCAGACCAAAAATTACTTCCAGCTTCCGACACCCAGCTTCCAGCCCAAATAAATACCACAAATTAATAAGTCAAAACATTTTGGAAAGGTTCTTGCTACTATACCTCTATGGAAACACAGAATTACACCAATCACAGGAAATATTATCCACCCCATCACTTTATTTTTCTTCCATTGTTATTCTTTTTAGAAATATTTGGAATTTATAAAGTTTTTAAAGATTCAGAACATGAGCTTTTATGGATTCTTTTCTCTGTCATTATTTTCCTGATTCTGTATCTCGCCATTATGGTTCGTCAACATTATGCTCTCGGACTTCAGAACCGTTTAGTGAGACTTGAGTTTAAGCAAAGATATTTTGAACTGTTCAGTAAAAGGTCGGATGAAGTAGAAGAGAAGCTGAATTTCAGTCAGATTGCAGCACTGCGTTTTGCTTATGATGATGAATTTAAAGAGCTTTTATATAAAGCTTTGCATGAAAATATTTCAGGAGATGAAATTAAGAAATCTATCAAAAAATGGAGAGAAGACCGGAATAGGATTTAAGATTTGAAGTTTGAGATTCGAAATTTTGGTTAATTAAGCAAATATCAAATATCAAATATCAAATTTATTGATTATACATCCCTCATCCAACAAATAATATTAAACCTAAAAAATAAATTATTATGAAAAAAATAACTTTATACAACATGACTATTATTAGTCTGATGCTTTTGACAAGTTGTGAAGCGGTAGAAACGATCTTTAAAGCAGGAATGTGGTGGGGAATAATTCTGGTTGTCGGCGTAGTAGGCATTTTATTATGGCTATTTTCTCGGGGTAAAAACTCTTAACCAACTTTTATGGATCAATCAGATTTAGATATTATTTCTCATCTTAAGCCATCGAAGATTGTCAAAATTATGAAGGATCCGGTAGCTTCTGCAAAGGCGGTAAATCTTATTTATACCACTGATGCTGAAGCTTCCGGTATTATTCGCCGAAAAAGAGGTAAAAAGTTTCAGTATTTTAAAGGTGATGAAAGAATTAAGGATAAAGAAGAAATTAAAAGAATAAATAGCTTAGTTATTCCGCCGGCCTGGGAAAATGTATGGATCTGTGCTTTAGACAACGGTCATCTTCAGGCAACAGGTTTTGATGTGAAAAACAGAAAGCAATACCGTTATCATCCGTTGTGGAGTGCACTGAGAAACCATACTAAGTTTTACAGAATGCTTCAGTTTGGGTATGCCTTGCCTGAAATTCGTTTGCAGCTAGAAAAAGATTTAGCCCTAAGAAATTTTGAAAAAAGAAAAATTTTGGCATTAATTGTCAGCTTGATGCAGCGAACCAATATCCGTATCGGAAATAATATTTACGAAAAATTGTATGGTTCTTTCGGTTTAACAACTTTGAAAGAAAAACACGTGAAAATCGAGGGACAAAAAATAAAATTCTCATTCAAAGGGAAAAAAGGAATTATGCATAATGTCAGTCTGAAAAGCAAAAGATTGGCTAAGTTAATTATGAAATGCAAAGAAATTCCGGGAAAAGAATTGTTTCAGTATTTTGATGATGAAGGAAAAAGACATTCTGTGGATTCAGGCATGGTGAATGATTATATTAAAGAATTAAGCGGTGAAGATTTTACAGCTAAAGATTTTAGAACATGGAGTGGAACAGTAAATGCCCTAATTGCTTTTAAAGAAATCGGTTATGCCGAAAACAATTCTCAGTACAAAAAGAAAGTAAAAGCCGCTTTAGATATTGTTGCTGAACATTTGGGAAATACAAGTACGGTTTGCCGAAAATATTATGTACACCCTTTAGTCATCAACCTTTACGAAAATAATACGATTAAAAAATATCTTGACGAATTGGAAATCATTGAAGAAAATGATGGAAAAGCCGGATTAACTCACGAAGAAAAATTAGTGTTAAAAATTCTTGAAACGGAGAAGATGTGAAAAAGTGAATTGAACGGTCAATTCGCTTCGCTTGTCAATTTTTTGGATTGCGAATTTCATATTATAAATATCTTTTAACGCTAAGTCCGTAAAGAAATTTTCACTAAAAAACTTTTTGTTTCCGTCCGAAAAGGCGTTTCACTCAGCTATGGTGCATATTTCATTTGCTGAACGAAGTGCCTTTGCGAACGGAAAATATTTTCAATTCTAAAAAATCTCAGCGCTCATTGCGTTAATATTTTTTTCTAATATTTCCACTCACACAAAAATTGACTATTTGCATTTCCTAGAAGTAAATTTTAAATGTTGTAAATTTGTAAAAAGCAAAAACAAACAATACAACTATATGTCAAAAGCAATTTCGCAAGTACCATTTGCAGTAAATGAGCCGGTAACTTCTTACGAACCGGGATCAGCAGAAGTAAAATCTCTACTTGCAACGTACAAAAAAATGTGGGCAGAAAAGACAGAAATCCCAATGATTATCAACGGTAAAGAAGTGAAAACGGGCGATACTGTTCAGCTTCAGTCTCCACAGGATCATTCACACGATTTCGGTTTTTATCATAAAGGAACAATGCAGCATGTAGATGATGCAATCAACTCGGCTTTAGCAGCAAAAAAGCAATGGAATGAGCTTGGATGGGAACACCGTGCAGCGATTTTCTTAAAAGCGGCTGATCTTTTGGCTGGACCTTACAGAGATGTGATCAATGCAGCAACCATGATCGGGCAGTCTAAAAATGTTCATCAAACTGAAATTGATGCAGCTTGTGAATTTATTGACTTCCTGAGATTCAATGTAGAATTTATGACAGAAATGTATTCTGAGCAACCGGTTTCTGATGCAGGAATCTGGAACAGAGTAGAGTACAGACCATTGGAAGGATTCTGTTTTGCAGTAACTCCATTCAACTTTACAGCAATTTCAGGAAACTTGCCAACATGTATGGCAATGCTTGGAAACGTTGTGGTCTGGAAGCCTTCAGACAAACAAATCTATTCTGCAAAAGTAATCATGGATGTTTTGATCGAAGCTGGTCTTCCTGCAGGCGTTATCAACATGATTTTTACGGATGGAAAAGAAACGGCTGATAAAGTTTTAGCGCACAGAGATTTTGCAGGACTTCATTTTACAGGTTCTACAAAAGTTTTCCAGGGAATGTGGAAGATGATTGGTGACAATATTCACAATTACAGAACATATCCGAGAATTGTTGGAGAAACTGGTGGAAAAGATTTTGTAATTGCACATCCTTCTGCAAATGTAGAAGCGGTGGCAACGGCTTTGGTAAGAGGTGCTTTCGAATATCAGGGTCAGAAATGTTCTGCTGCTTCAAGAGCGTATATTCCTCAGTCTCTTTGGGCTGATGTGAAAAAAGTGATGGAAACTCAGATCGCTTCAATTAAAGTCGGTTCTCCTGAAGATCCTTCAAATTTTGTAAATGCCGTAATCGATAAAAATTCTTTCGAAAAATGTAAAGGATACATCGACAGAGCAAATGCTTCAAACGAAGCAAATGTTGTGATTGGTGGAAAAGTAGATGATTCTAAAGGATGGTTTGTAAACCCGACAGTTATCGAAACTACTAATCCTCAGTACGAAAGTATGGTGGAAGAAATTTTCGGTCCAATCTTGTCGATTTATGTTTACGAAGACGCAAAATGGGCAGAAACTTTACAATTGGTAGATTCTTCTTCACCATATTCATTAACAGGTTCTGTTTTCGCACAAGACAGATATGCTGTAAATGAAGCTTTCAAAGCATTAGAAAATGCTTCAGGAAACTTCTATATCAACGACAAACCAACTGGTGCGGTTGTTGGTCAACAACCTTTCGGTGGTGGTAGAGCTTCAGGAACTAATGATAAAGCAGGTTCTAAAATGAACTTACTGAGATGGACTTCTGTAAGATCGATTAAAGAAACTTTCGTTTCTCCTAAAGATTACAAATACCCATATCTTGGTTAATGAGTAATAAATAATAGGTAATGAGTAATTTTTGCCTGTATAAATATAGCCCCGGAATTTTATTTCGGGGCTTTTGTTTTTATATTTTAAGCTAAGACATTTTTATTATTTGAGAGCCCTGAAAGGGCGACCTCATAAAGCATCGGGTAAAGCCCGATGAAATAATTAATAAAAACAAAAAAAGTGACTCAACGAATCACTTTTAATTTTGAATAATATGTAAAACAAATTTACCAGTCTCTTTTCTTTAAAATCAAATAAGATCCCAAAATAAATAAACCACACCAAACCAAGCAAGCAATTAAGCTTTCTGTAGGATAGGTAAATTCATACTTTAAACCGAGTGCTTTTGCCATATTTAATCTTAACATTGGGTTAGGTATTAAATTAGACATGCTTTCCAGTGGGAAAAGTTTGCTGAAGAAAAAATCATTTTGTAGAATTTCGTTTCTTTGAGCCGCCTGTGTTCCTGCAACTTTTGTGTAAGTTTCAATTCCTCCAAGAATAGATTCTCCTACCCAAAGTACAAAAAATGCAAGGAATACAAAAACTGATTTTCTTAACAGAATTGATAAAAACATTAATAAACAGAAGAATGCAAAAAGTTTCAGAAAATAATTTCCAATAAAAAATATTTCTTTATAAACCAACGACGACTCTGTTGAGGTTGAATATCGGTATCCTAAAAACATCGTAATTCCAAACACAAGAACAGTTGAAATGAATGTGAAAATAATAATGGTTAAAAGTTTTGAACCAATAAATTCTTCTCTGCTTAAACCATCAATGGTATTTTGTTTAAACATTCTGTTGCTGAATTCCTGACAGATTGAAAATACAATAATCAACCCTAAAAATATCTTCAGTAAAGCGACGGTCCAGGTTGTAAAATTCCAGATTTCCGGGAAATTGTACATTCCTTGTTCTTTTAGGTTGATGGTATCTCCGAAGAGCTTTAAATCAATCAATCCGATACAAAGGAAAATAATCAATATCGCAAAATATAAAATCGTGAAAACCTTAAACGGTGTATAATTCAGATTTTTATAATATTCTAATTTTAATAATTTCATCATGATTAATTAGTGTTTTTTACAAGTTCAAGGAATTGATTTTCAAGCGATTGTTTTTTCTTGGCTAAATGCGACAAGAAAATACCTTTTTCGGCAAGTTTCTGGTTTAGTGTTGATGCAGAAATCGACGCGTCATCGCGAACCTGTGCTTTTACTAGTTCGCCTTCTGCAAAAACTGAAGTAAACCACTGAAGTTCTTCCAAAGCACTCAAAAGAGCGGAATTATTATCTGCTTTCAATTCAAAAAAGCCTTGGTTGCTGGTAATTTCATCTACTCTTCCCGAATAAATGGCATTTCCTTCTTTTAAAACAATTACATGACTGCAGATTTTTTCGATTTCATCCAAAAGGTGACTCGCAATAATGATCGTAATACCCTGTTTTGCAATAGTACCAATGATTTCTCTGATCTGGATAATTCCTTCAGGATCTAAACCGTTTGTAGGCTCATCCAAAATCAAAACTTCAGGATTGTTGAGTAAAGCCGAAGCAATAGCCAGACGTTGCTTCATTCCTAAAGAATACGTTTTGAACGTGTCTTTTTTTCTTTCTAAAAGTTTCACGGTATTCAGAACTTCGTCAATTCTTGAATAAGGAGTTCCTTTGATCTGGGCAACAATTCTTAAGTTGGTTTCTGCGCTTAAATAAGGGTAGAAATTGGGTTGTTCAATAATCGCTCCTATTTTTTTCAGTGTTTCGGGATCAGTTCCCTTTTTACCAAACCAAAACCAGTCGCCACTCGTAGGATTGATGGTTGAAAGGAGCATCCCAAAAGTAGTAGATTTTCCACTTCCGTTGGGACCGAGAAGTCCGTAAACATTACCTCTTTCCACATCGAAAGAAATATTGTTAACAACGACTCTCTTGAATTTTTTTGTCAGATTCTTTACTGATAAAATTTTTTCCATGTAGTTCAGTTATATATTTTGATAAGTTTCTCTTTTTTGTGAAATGTTACAATTTTTTTTAAGAAAAAAGTAAAAAGTAGAAAGAATCAAGTAAAAGTGCTAAACATCTATATCCCGAATCTCGAATTTCAAATCCCAAATCTCAAAAATTTTTCATTATATTTGAGTTAAAGATGTTTGTATGAAGTTAATCCAGCTTGCAAAAGAATTAAATGTTTCCGCTGAAGCCATTAAGCAGTTTATTCAGGATTTTGATCTCGATTTGATCGACTGTATCACCACCAATTTCGAAGTGAAAGAAGATTTTGAAAAATTTGCCCGTGAAAATGTAGATTTTTTAAAATTATATGAAAAAGATCTGGATGAGAACAAAACTGTAGAGCAGATCGCAGAAACCATCAATCAGCCCAAAGAAAAGGTAGAAAAAGCGATTAAGGAAACCGATGCAAATATTTTTGATAACGGATTATTCCGTTCATCTATTTCAAGTTATGGAATTGATCAGAAATTGGGCGGAAATTATAAGTTTGTTTATAATTATTTCGGAACTAAAACCAGTTTACAGCAACGTGATTTCATCGGTTACAGGGATCTTTATTTTCATATTTCGGGAATTTTGGAACCTTTTCTAAATCCACAGCAGATAAAAGACTGGGGAATAAACAAACCCGCAGGGATTGTTTTGTATGGCCCTCCCGGAAGCGGGAAAATTTTTTGGGCGAATAAAATTGCAGAAATCATCAATTATAAATTTAAAGAAGTCAAAAAATATTATCTCGGAACTTCTTTTGTGGATGGAAATCAGACTAATTTCAACGATTATCTTGTGGCAATGATGAAACAAGACAAAGTTTTACTTTTTCTTGAAGACTTTGATGATATTATGATGGAAAGAAGAGCAGAAAAGAATGTCGCTTCCTGTAATCTTGAAACTCAGGAAATTATTCTCCATTATATTTCTAAATTTGAAAGTGAGGATGTTTTAATGGTGGGCTCTGCAAATACAGTTGTTGATATTGATGAGGAAATTTTGGCTCCCGGAAGATTTGATGTTTTGATTCCCGTTTTTCCGCCAAATGCTGCCGAAAGATCAGAAATTATCCTGTATTCGATGACCAAAAATTTGGATAAAGATTCTCTGCTTTTTAAAATTCTTAAAAATAATAAAGCCGATAAAATTCCTTTCTGGAACAATATTGCATCCAAAATGAAGGTTTTCAGCAACACCATGCTGATTGATTTTACCCAAAGTCTGAAAAAACGAATTAAAAACCGCTATCAGAGAGTCAAAAACGAGAAAATGGTTATTGATGAGGTTCTTCTGAATGGTGCTTTGCGAGATGCAGCTGCAAAACTTACCGAAGAATACCTTAATCAGATTGCTCAGTTTTTAAATGATGTTATTATCAATAATCTCGATGATTTCCAAATGAGAATTCATGCCCTGAAATCTGAACTCGAAACTTATCAGGCTGTGGAAACACCGAGAAGAGAAATTGGTTTTCAGCATAATGATGCGGAAGAGAAAGATCAATAAACTATTCTCAAGAAATTATATTTTTCCATCACTTTTATTAGTGGTGGATTTTTTTTTAATAAATATTTGATGACTTTATTTGTTGTAAATTTTTTATAGTATTTTGTTGATTGGTAATAATTGTTTCTTTTATTGTTGTTTTTATTGTTAAATATTATCTAATTTGTTTGAAATGTTGTTTTTAAAGCAATTCAAAGATGGGTGAGTATGTGTTGAGTAGGTAATTCTGCGCTTAGAGTAGCTTTTTTTGTGGTTCGTCTTCTATATTTGTTGAGGTTTTTGATTCTGAAAAAACTCAGCTTTTTCTTAAAACTAATCAACAATAATATAATCTATGAAAAGAAAACTCCTTTCTCTTGGTGTCGTTTTAGCTTTAACTCAATTAAATGCACAGACTTATCAATCTTTAACTGTTACAGGGTTTAATGCAGATGTTATTGCAAACGGAGTCGGACCTTCTTTGAATTCTACAACCATGAGTTTAGACAAAGACACCGACAATTTTGCTTATATGTCGAAAGATTTTAAAGTAAATTCTTCCGCAACAGCATTAACTTACGGATTGCCCGAAAACGGACTCATTACTTCTGCAGTAACGGCAACAAGTGGTTTAACCTATCAATTGGCTTCTTACTCAGGAAATAATTCTCTAAGACTTCCCAATGCAAATGACACAGGAACGCTTACTTTAGTAACACCAACTTCTACAAATAATTTATATGTTCTTGCCGTAAGTGGAAGTGGTCCTTCTACCGGAGATATTACGGTTAATTTTTCAGACGGGTCATTTCAGGTTTTTACGAATATCAATTTTCAGGATTGGTATGGCGGAACAAGTGCAGCTATTCAGGGAATCGGAAGAATCAATAGAGCTACAAATGCTTTGGATGCAGCAGGAGGTATAAATCCAAGAATTTATCAGATCCCTTTAGCAATAAGCCCGGTAAGTTATAACAGATTAATTACTTCAGTGAATATTAAAAAAACATCTACAGCGACAACAGTAATAAATGTCTTTGCAGTTTCTGCTCAAGTTACTAATCTCTCTGTTTCTGACGCGAAAAAATCAAACGAAATCGCAATTTACCCCAATCCGTTTGCAAGTGAATTGAATTTGAGGAACGCTTCAGAGATTGCTTCAATTGAAGTTTTAGATTTTGCAGGGAAAACAATTAAAGCTAATATTCAACCCGAATCAAAACTGAATCTTTCATTCTTGGATAAAGGAAATTACATCCTTGTCCTAAAAAACAAAAATGGAACTTTAACTTCTCAAAAAGTAGTTAAAAAATAATATGAAGTATTTTTTCTTTTATTATTATACAAAATAGAAACAATCATTGTGCAATAAGCCGGTTTTAATTAACCGGCTTATTTTTTAGATTTTGATGAATATTTGGTTAAATTTAACGTGTAATTATGATCGAAATTTATTTTACATCATAACTTTACCAATAATTTTTACTCATGAATAACAGCATTTGGGAGCTTGAAACATTTTACAGAAAACGTGATGTAATTATAATCGGAGCCGGTTTTACAGGATTGTGGACTGCAATTTCCATCAAAGAAAAATATCCTGAAAAATCAGTTGTAATTATTGAACGAAATTCTATTCCGTTGGGAGCATCTACTAGAAATGCAGGTTTTGCATGCTTTGGAAGTTTAACCGAAGTCATTGCCGATTCTGAGAAAATGGGATGGGAAAAGACATTGGATTTGGTAAAAATGAGGTTTAATGGTTTACGAAAAATTCAGTCTTATTTTAAAAGCACAGAAATTGATTTTGAATTAAACGGTGGTTTCGAAATTCTAAATGATGATGAACCATTGCAAAAAATTGATGAGGTTAATGAAAAGCTTAAATCAATTACAGGATCAGAAAAAACTTACTTTCTTAATCAGAAAAAAATCAAAGAATCCGGACTTGGAAAATCTGAATATTTAATTGAGAACACATTTGAAGGCAGTCTTCATTCCGGAAAATTACTGCAAAGATTATTAGAAAAATGTTATCAGCTCCAAATTGAATTTCTCTTTGGAACTGAGGTTAAGAATATTGTAGAAAATACAGATGATGTTGAAGTTCAGCTTTCGCAAAGTCTTTCCATAAAATCCAATCAAATTATTCATTGTACCAATGCATTTGCCTCAAAATTTTTAGAAAAAGAAGAAATTATTCCGTCTCGCGGACAAATTATTTTAACCGAACCTATTGAAAATTTAAAAATAAAAGGAACCTTCCATTACGATGAGGGATTTTATTATTTCAGAAATCTCGGAAATCGCGTGCTATTGGGTGGCGGAAGAAATAAAGATTTTGAAACAGAACAAACAACTGATTTCGAGACGACAGAATTTCTTCAAAATCATCTGGAATTTTTTTTGAAAGAAGTCATTTTGCCCAATCAAGACTTTAAAATTTCCATACGCTGGTCAGGAATTATGGCAATGGGCTCAGAAAAAACGCCAATTGTAAAACAAGTTTCTGAAAGACAATTCTGTGCAGTGAGACTTTCAGGAATGGGAGTTGCGCTGGCTCCGAAAATAGGGGAGATTATGGCTGAAATGATTTAATGTATATGAGGAAGTATAAATATACAAACCTCTTTGGAATATTAACATTACCGTTAATTTTTCTGTGCATTTTTATGGCAGGTGGCGGTCATGGAACTTATGTTCCTATTGCTGCTGTTTTTCCATTAGGCTTTATCGGGATATTCTTACACAATGAAAAAGTATCAACACTGTTTTATATTTTTGCAGTTCTTCAGTTTCCTATTTTTGGATATTTTATGGATAAATTTAAAGCGAAAAAGACATTACCATATATTATTCTAATACATGGCTTATTGGTTTTGATTGCATTTTCCCTAAACGCTGTTTTTTAATTTTTCTATCGAATACAATTTTTCACACTCTTAATTTTATCCGTATTTTTGCAAAAAGAAAAAATTCGTGATCAACAACGACCAGATAAAAGAAGTTCAGTCAAGAATTGAAGATTTACACCGATATCTTCAGATCGACAAAAAAAAGATAGAAATTTCCAACGATGATGAAAAAACTGCTGCCCCGGAATTTTGGGACAATCCTAAAACAGCAGAAGTATTTCTGAAGCAGCTTCGTTCCAAAAAAAAATGGGTAGAAGATTATGAAGAGATCAATACTCAGTTTGAAGATTTACAGGTTCTCATAGAATTTGCCAAAGAAGACCCTGATTCTGAAAAAGAATTGGATGAAACCTTTCCTCAGCTTTTAGAAAAAATCGAAGACCTTGAATTTAAAAACATGCTTTCCAACGAGGGTGATGAGCTTTCGGCTGTTCTTCAGATTACAGCAGGAGCAGGAGGAACAGAAAGTTGTGACTGGGCATCGATGCTGATGAGAATGTACACGATGTGGGCGGAAAAACAAGGCTACAAAATCAGAGAACTGAATTTTCAGGAAGGAGATGTTGCCGGTGTGAAAACGGTGACTTTAGAAATCGACGGCGAATATGCTTTTGGTTATCTTAAAGGTGAAAACGGAGTGCACAGATTGGTAAGAATTTCTCCTTTCGATTCGAATGCGAAACGTCATACAAGTTTTGTATCTGTATATGTTTATCCGTTGGTGGATGATACGATTGAAATCAACATCAACCCTGCCGATATTTCATTTGAAACTATGCGAAGCTCAGGAGCAGGTGGCCAAAACGTAAACAAAGTGGAAACAGCAGTTCGTCTTCGTCACGCTCCTACAGGAATTATCATCGAAAACTCAGAATCCCGTTCTCAGCTTCAGAATAAAGAGAAAGCAATGCAGTTGCTTCGTTCAAGACTCTATGAAATGGAGTTAGAGGAACGTATGAAAGCTCGAAATGAGATTGAAGCCGGAAAAATGAAAATCGAGTGGGGAAGTCAGATCCGTAATTATGTGATGCATCCTTATAAACTGATAAAAGATGTTCGTTCGGCTCACGAAACTTCAGATGTTGATGGGGTGATGAACGGAAACCTTACCCCTTTCCTGAAAGCTTATCTGATGGCAGACGGAACAGCCGTTTCGGATGACGATTTAGACCTATAAAAAATCATGTTTGAATTTTCGTTAAAATATGCTAATAAATTTCCTTGTATAGGGGATTAAGCTTATTTTTGTGAGATAGCATTATATATGGAAGATTTCAATAGTTGGAAAGATTTATTAAACCCAGAATTTTATATAAAAATGGGTGGGTTTTGGCTGATTTTGTTTATCGTTTTCGCCGAAACTGGTTTGTTCGTAGGGTTTTTCCTTCCGGGAGATTCATTACTTTTCGTGTCGGGGATTTATGCGGTAGAAATTATTAAAGAAACTTTTGGGTCTACAGGAAGTGACCTTCTAGATACAACTATCTTAGCAACTGCCGTTGCTCTTGCTGCAATTGTTGGTAATCAGGTAGGGTATTGGTTCGGAAGAAAAACTGGTCCGGCTTTATACAACAAAAAAGATACAATGCTTTTCAAGAAAAAATATTTGTATCAGGCGCATGATTTTTTTGAAAAAAACGGTGCCTTGGCAATTATCATGGCGAGATTTTTACCGGTGGTAAGAACGTTTATGCCGATTGTTGCGGGTATTGTGAAAATGGATAGAAAAGAGTTTGTACGAGACAACATCATTGGTGGTGTTCTTTGGTCTTTTATCTTGATTTTTGCAGGGCATTATCTTAATGAATTATTCATGGCTCAATTTGGTATTAACCTTAAAGAAAAGCTTGAATTTATTATCATTGTAATTGTTTTGATCACTACCGTTCCAGTAATTCTTAAATTTATGTTCGGCGCTCCTAAAGGTGACCCAAAAACGGAAGATGAAGTTTTGGATGATTTAATTGACAAAGAAAAATAATCAATTTTAAAATTATATAAATGACGTGCTTTTTAGCGGGTTATTTTTTGTTAAAGTAAAAATCTATAATTAATAAGTCAGTTTTGAAGCATGTTTGTCATTCCGTAGGAATCTAAATTACTTTATTTAGCATAGTGAGATTCCTACGGAATGACAAATTAACTGCTGAATTATAGCATTATTATTAAGCAAATATTATTTAAATCAAATTACGATTCAATAAACCAAGCTCATTAATTCTTTATCCATTCCAAAATATTTGGATAAATTATACTGTCTCTTTTTTTCTTATTGAAAAATCTTGGTGCATGACCGGTTTTATCCATAAAAATCAATTTATGTGGCACATTCATCTTCGTTAAAACAGAATCCAGCGCTAAACCCTGTTTCTGATTCACCAGAAAATCCTGATTTCCCTGAAACAAAAGGGTCGGAACATTCGTCACATTTGCAACCGGGCTTGCTTTTTGGAAATCTTTAGACAAACTTTTGCGGTTAAACTTAGTTCCCACCATTTTTTGAATCGTTCCCGAAGTATATTTCGAATAAAATGAATTTAAATATTGTTCAGAATAAAAATCTGTCGGGCCACTCAGAGAAATAATTTTTTTAATTTTATCGGGATTTTGATAGCCGTACAGTAAAGCTAAATGCCCACCTGCACTTTCACCAAGCAAAATATAATTGTTAGGAAGAAGTTCGGCGTTACCTGAAAGCGAATTGAACTTTTCAATCACAGAATTGATGTCTTCCAGCTGTTCTTTGTAAGTAAGATGCTTAGAAACCAATCTGTAATTCATATTAATGCTCGGAATATTATTGTTAAAAAGCAATTTCTGAATCTGGATCATGTGTTCTTTTCTGCCATATTTCCATGCTCCACCATGAACAATCAAAACGACAGGAGAATCTTGCGGATAATCTGCCGGAAGAAAAACATCCATTTTCTGGCGTTTATGTTCACCGTATTTGAGATTGTAGATTTTCTGGCTGTCTTTTCCCACCCAAACCCTGAATTTTGTATTACATGAATTCAGAATGCAGCTCATTAAGCCCAAAACAAAAAAATGGTAATTGAGAACCAGCTTCTTCATAGAGTAAAGGTAAGGAGAAAATGAAATTTAGTCTATTCTTTTGAAATGATTTTTGTGGTCTAAAAGATATTTTTTTGGAAAATATATCCATCCCGACATATATTCACAATCCAAATTTACTAAAGTCTGTTTTATCGATTTATTATCTTCTTTTAGGGCAATTAAATATCCATAACCGCACGATTTTATATCGGACTTATATTTAAAAACCCATTGTCTTTTCATTTTATTTAAAGTCAGTGGATCATCAATATAAAAATTTCTAAAATCATCAATAAGTTCTCCTTCAACCTGGTGAATTTCCAGTTTATATCTTCCGGAACTAACATCATAATTTTCGAAAAATGAAACAGGCTCTTCCAGTTTTTCTCTGCAGTTGGTAAATAATAAAAAAATTACCATCTGAATAAAAATACTTGCAAATGATTTCATTAAAATTGTTTAAACGTATTATAAAATTACTGTTTTAATCCGATAATTGAATTTCAAAATATCTTTAAATCCCAAATTAAATCTATATTTTTGTAAGACTTAACATTTATTAAAAAAATATTAAAATACTATGGCTTCTGGTTTTTTTGCGATTTTGGATGACATCGCTGCTTTGATGGATGATGTGGCAGTAACAAGTAAAATTGCGACTCAGAAAACAGCTGGGATTTTAGGGGATGATCTTGCCGTAAATGCTGAAAAAGCGACCGGTTTCCTTTCTTCAAGAGAAATTCCTGTTTTGATGAAAATTATGAAAGGTTCTTTCGTCAATAAGCTGATTATTGTTCCTATCGTTTTTCTTCTGGAATGGCTTTATTCACCGGCTATAAAAATTATTCTGATTATTGGCGGATTTTACCTTGCCTATGAAGGTGTTGAAAAAATTGTGGAATTTTTATTTCACAGAGAGAAAAAAGGGCATGAAGTTATTGAAGAATCGGATGATATTGTCGAAGATGGTGAAATTGCAGAAAAGGCTAAAGTAAAATCTGCCGTTACTACAGATTTTATCTTATCTCTTGAGATTGTAATTATTGCATTGGCAGCTGCAAAAGATGGTTATGAAGCATTAAAATCACAGTTTGATCCGTTTCTTGTAGAAGTTGTTACCGTTTCTGTTGTTTCCATTATTGCGACAGTAGGAGTTTACGGGATTGTTGCATTAATTGTAAGAATGGATGATGCCGGTTTTAAATTAATTAAAAAAAGCAACGATAAAGGTTTCTTCGGAAAGTTAGGGCATTTGCTGGTAAAGGCACTTCCTTTTGTAATAAAGGCTTTGGGAGTAATAGGAACAATTGCACTTATACTTGTTGCCGGAGGAATTTTTGATCATAATATTGATCAGCTTCATCACGCATTACCGACTTGGCATGAGACTTTAAAACAGGTAATTTTCGGCATTGTAGGTGGATTGATCGCTCTGTTTTTAATCAGTGGTGGTAAAAAAGTTTATGCATTAGCAACGAAAAACTAATTGTTAGATCTTTATAAAAAATCCTGCTTCAATATTTTGGAGCAGGATTTTCTTTTTTATACGAAATGAATGACTAATATTTCATAAGCTTTACAGGAAATATTTATTTTTGCACCATAAAAGGGATACCATCATGTTTTCTCTTGGTTTATTTATGGGTAGAAATTTAAGCATTGATATTTTAAAAATAATTCTGGCATTATTTGTCGTATTTCTGCACATGAATTTTCTTAAAGAAACCCATCCAATGCTTAGTTTTTTATTGGTTAATGGTATTTTCAGAATGGCGGTTCCTGTTTTTTTGGTGATTACGGGATTTTATTTTTTTCATATTGATACAGGTAAAAAGCTTCAGAAATGGTTGTACAGAACATTTTTACTCTATGCAATCTGGATGCTTATTTATTTTTCGTATTGGAAAGATAACGATCAGGTTTGGCTTACCGTAATTTTTGGGTATCATCATTTATGGTATTTGATCGGAACTTTTTTTTCGGGAATTATTTTATTTCTTTTGAGAAATCAAAAAGCTGTTTTACTGTTTGCTTTAGCTTTTCTGTTGTTTGGAATTGGTTATATTGTTCAGATTTTAGGAAATGCACATTATTTTAAAGGAGAACAGGATTCGGTTTTAAATGATTATCTTATCTACCGGAATTTTCTTTTTGTATGCTTTCCTTTCCTGACGATTGGCTTTTTAATAAATAAAATGAAAATCAGTTTAGAAAAATACAGATATTCTTATTTACTGATTGTTTTTTCAGTATTAATGATCGTTGCGGAAGCTTACTTCAATTATATAATGGTCAGCTCGGAAAGTACAGACATATTGTTTTCCTTGTTTTTTGTAAGTCCGATTCTCTTTTTATATTGTCAGAAAATCTATGTTAAAACGCAATCGAAAGTTTTGGCAAGCCTGTCAACGGCAATTTATGTAGTACATCCTTTCATTATGAAATCGGATTTTTATAAGGATATGACTTCGGAATATAAAATTCTAATTTTCTTATTAATTCTAATTCCTGTAAGTTTATTATTGGTTTTATTAAATAGAAAACTGAAGTATTTGCTGTAATTAATCCATTCCGTTCATTGTTTGAATCAAACCATTTTCATCATATTTCAATTCTCTGATTTTTAAACTTCTCAGATAACTTTTTCCGCCTGATTTTTTGCTGTCGTGATAAAATAAATACCACTTTTTATTGATTTCAACGATGCTGTGATGGGTTGTCCACCCCACAACCGGAGTCAGAATTTCTCCTTTAAAGGTAAATGGTCCGTAAGGATTGTCTCCAATTGCATAGACGAGTTTATGAGTTTCTCCGGTAGAGTAGGAAAGATAATATTTTTTGTTGTATTGATGAATCCAGATTCCTTCAAAAAAACGACGATGCTGATCGCCGGATTTTAGCTGATTTCCGTTTTCGTCTAAAATCAAAACATCTTTTGGCGCTTCAGCAAGCTCTTTCATATTATCTTTCAGCCTTGCTATTTTTGGAAGCAAAGCGTTCTCATCTTTCTGAAGTTCAGGATAATTTTCTGAGTATTGATTGTTTCCGTAATTCTGAAGTTGCCCACCTTTCAAGCCTCCAAAATAAATGTAATATTTACCTTGATCATCTAAAACAGTCGGATCAATACTATATGTTCCTGTAATCGGATTTTTTTCGGATTTAAAAGGACCTGTAGGACTTTTGCTTACAGCAACACCGATTTTAAATAAATCGTCTTTATCTTTTGCCGGAAAATACAGATAATATTTGTTTCCTTTTTTTACGGCATCGGGAGCCCAAAGCTGCTGTTTTGCCCAAGGAATATCTTCGAGTTTTAACGCAACTCCGTTATCTTTTGCTTTTTCATTGATATTATCCAACGTAAGAACATGATAATCTTTCATATTAAAATGTGCTCCGTTGGCTGCATCTTTTACATCTGTCTGAATGTCGTGAGAAGGATAAATGTATATTTTATCATCAAATATTCGGGTAGAAGGATCTGCAAAATACAAATCATCAAAAAGATACTTCGGATTTTCTTGTGCGTAACCGATTGCACACATGAATGAAAGAACAAATGCTTTTCTCATAAAATATATTTTCGCAGTTAGAATACTACGAAAATAGAGAAAATTTTTAGTTTAATTCATAATTCATAATCACCATTCTCAGGAAGAAATGAACGAAATCCTGTTCTGCATCTCTTCTGCTGATCAAACGGTTTTTATAATCATAAGATTTAAATACTTTCAGTAATCTTTGATAGGTTTCAAGCTCTTCATCTTTGATGCGGATCTTTACATGACCATCTCTTCTTTTGATGATCTGATCATCCAGAGTTCTTACTCTGAACAATACATCACATAACAATGGTTTTACACCACAATATCTTTCTACAATGTTTACTTTGAAAGAATCAAACGTTATTGCATGAAAGATCAATTTTGGTTGAGAATCGGGTGTACGCAGTTCAAGCTTATAATTCATGAGATGTTTTTTACTATATCCTTTAGGAAATATGTCAAATTAAAAATTGATGTAAATTTAAAAATAAAAGAGACTTTTTACAAGCCTCTTTTTTAGTATTTTTAATTAAATAAATCTTTTACTTTATCAAAGAAGGTCTTTTCTTTTCCGGAGGGCTCTGCAACCATTTCTCCGCTGCTCATTTGTTTTTCGAAGAATTCCTTCTGGTCTTTGGTGAGTTTTTGCGGCGTCCATACATTGATGTGAATAAACATATCGCCTTTTCCGTAGCTGTCGATGCTTGGTAAACCTTTTCCTGCCAATCTTAAGATTTTTCCGGATTGTGTACCTGCATCAACGGTGATTTTTACTTTTCCGCCAACGGTAGGAATTTCTTTTTTCGTTCCTAATGCGGCTTCAGCAAACGAAACATAAAGTTCCTGATGAAGATTGTCGCCTTCTCTTTTGATGGTCTTATCTACTTCTTCCTCCACAATCACCAAAAGATCTCCCGGAATACCTCCAAACGGAGCGTCATTACCTTTTCCTCTTACATTAAGCTGGATTCCGTCTCTTGCTCCTGCAGGAATATTGATCGTAATTTCTTCTTCGTCTTTTATTAAACCTTGTGCATTGGCTCCTGCCGGAATTTTGTCGGCAACTTTACCGATTCCCTGACAAGTTCCACACGTGGTTTGGGTTTGCATTTGTCCGAACATCGTATTCATCACCTTCATCTGCACTCCGGCTCCGTTACAGGTAGGACAGGTTTTTGAAGTGGCGCCTTCTGCCATCTTCATTTTTTTTACTTTAAGAGTTTTTTGGGTTCCGTTCACCATTTCTTCAAGATTCAGCTTTATTCTGATTCTCAAATTGGATCCTTTAGCTTGTTGACGACCACCGCCGCCACCGCCAAATCCTCCGAAACCACCACCGAAAATATCTCCAAACTGGCTGAAAATATCTTCCATGTTCATACCGCCGCCGAAACCGCCTCCTCCGAAGCCTCCGTTTCCGCTCATTCCTGCATGACCGAATTGATCATAGCGGGCTTTCTTGTTATCGTCACTCAGGACTTCGTAAGCTTCTGCAGCTTCTTTAAATTTTTCTTCGGCTTCTTTATCTCCCGGATTTTTATCAGGATGATATTTTATCGCCATTTTACGGTATGCTTTCTTTATTTCGTCGGCACTTGCAGATTTGCTGATCTCAAGAACTTCGTAATAATCTCTTTTTGACATCTTTTTATATGAGTAATTGGTAATAAGTAATTGGTAATCTGCAATTGCTCATTACCCATTACTCATTACTTATATTGTTAGTTTCCTGTTACAACTTTTGCAAAACGAATCACTTTATCACCTAAAGTATATCCTGTTTCGATAACATCTACGATTTTACCTTTCAGCTCTTCAGAAGGAGCAGGGATCTGGGTAATTGCCTCGTGGAAATCTACATCAAAGTCATCTCCGGCTTTTACTTCCATCGTTTTCAGTCCTTTTTCGGTCAGTTTGTTTTTGAATTTGTTGTAAATCAATTCAACACCCTGAAGGTCTGCTTCGTTACCGTTTTTAGCAATTTCTTTCAAAGCTCTTTCAAAATCATCCAAAACACCCAACATAGAAATCATCATATCCTGATTCGCATACTGGAAGAATTCCATCTTTTCTTTTGAAGTTCTTTTTTTATAGTTTTCAAACTCTGCATACAATCTGATGTAACGGTCTTTTTCTACTGCCAAAAGTTCTTCCGGAGTAGGCGTTTCTGTCACATTTTCCTGAGCTGTTGCTTCAGTCTGGGTATTGTTTTCTTCTTGTTTATTGATGTTTTCTTCGTTGATATCCTGATTTTCCATATTTCAATAACTTTTTACAAGGTTGTTTCACAAACATTCTGCCAAATAAAAAAGCGTGACATTTAGGCAGGAAAAAAGTCAAGGTAAAAGTAAAAAGAATCAAGTAAAAAGATTCACATGAAAATTAAGTAAAGGTTCTTAATATATTTTTAGGAGCTTAATCCGGCTATCCACTGTATCTTTTTTATGGCCGTCTCCTCCCGAAACTTCGGGATCCGTCTGCCACAAAAAAGGATGTCGTTTCTATCCGGGCTATTTACAAACAGTGAAATTGAGATTTTAAGGATAAAATTGTAAGAAAGAACAAATATCTTAGCCCCGATTGCGGCAATTGTCTGAGCTCATTTTAAGAATTAGGCTGCGGCGGCGAAGCCGCCGCAGCCTAATTCTTAAATAGCGAGTGCGGAAAGCGGGAAAAAGCTTCATATAAAAATTAAACATTAGCTTTTCGATGTAATCAAATAGCTTCTAAAAATTATTCTCCAAAAAATGTCTGAAACAAAAGATAAAGATTCAGAACAATGATAATCGCAGTAATAATCCAGACGCAGGTTTTTAAGAATGGTTTATTCACAAATTCACCCATTTTGGCTTTGTCGCTGGTAAACATCACTAATGGCACAACCGCAAAACTCAGCTGCATCGAAAGAATAACCTGGCTCAAAACCAAAAGATCTGTAGTTCCTTCTTCGCCATAAATAATAGTAACGATCAAAGCGGGAATTACAGCAATTAGTCTGGTAATTAATCTACGTAACCAAGGTTTTAGGCGAATATTCAAAAAACCTTCCATCACAATTTGTCCGGCAAGAGTTCCTGTTAAGGTCGAGTTTTGTCCTGAAGCTAAAAGTGCAACAGCGAAAGCAATACTTGCCATGGAAGCTCCTAAAATTGGAGTCAGCATTTTATAGGCATCATGAATATCTGCGATATGTTGATTTCCTGTTGTATGAAAAGTTGCTGCGGCTAAAATCAAAATAGCGGCATTGATAAAAAATGCAAGTAATAAAGAAACGGTGCTGTCTAAAGTGGCAAACTTTATCGCTTCTTTTTTTCCTTCACTATCTCTTGTATAATCTCTTGTCTGTACGATGCTGCTGTGAAGATAAAGATTGTGCGGCATTACGGTAGCTCCGAGAATTCCTATCCCGATATAGAGCATTGCAGGATTGGTAATAATTTCTTTTTGCGGAACAAGTCCTCCCAAGATAGCATTGATTTCCGGTTTTGAAATGATGACTTCATATCCGAAACATACGAGAATGATAAACATTAATCCGGCAACAATACTTTCTATCCAGCGGAAACCTTTTGCCTGAAGCAATAGGATAATTAATACATCAATCGTTGTAATCACAATTCCCCACGTTAAAGGAATTCCAAAAAGTAAATTTAATGCAATGGCAGAACCTATAACTTCTGCCAAATCACAAGCAGCAATGGCAATCTCACAAAATATCCAAAGGATGAAATTGGTAGTCGGTTTAAAATGATCCCGGCAAGCCTGAGCCAAATCTCTTTCGGCAACAACGCCTAATTTTACAGAAAGATGCTGCAAAATCATTGCAAAAATATTTGAAATCAGAATCACAGAAAGCAGTGTGTATCCAAACTGTGCTCCACCCGCAATGTCGGTTGCCCAGTTTCCCGGATCCATGTATCCTACAGCAACCATTAGTCCAGGACCTGCAAATGCAAGATACTTTCTCCAAAAAGTAGATTTTTTCGGAACCGGAATGGAAGAAAATACTTCCGGTAGGGAGTGTGAGGTTTTATCTTTACGCCAGGCGTTTTTTAAATTGAAATTCATAAATGTTAGAAATGACTAACAAATTTAATTAAATAAATGAAAAGGAAATCTATTTTACCAAAAAATCCCGAAAATATTTTCGGGATTTTAAGTATTCATCTTGAAATCAGATTATTTTGCAAATCTTACAGACATTTTTCGGTCTATCGCTCTTTCTTCATTAGAAGCAGATGCATCAACTTTTGCGAATTCACTACCGTAACCATCAGCAGCAATAACTTGTACTCCTACCCCTTGTTTTGATAACCAATCTTTGATAAAATTAGCTCTGTCTGCAGAAAGCTTTTTGTTTTTAGCTTCGTCTCCGGTTTTATCTGTATATCCACCAATTTTAATTTTTGCATCAGGATATGCTTTCAAAATGGCAACCAAGTTCTTTAATTGTTCTTCAGAACCTGCTTCTAAAGCATTAGCACTTCCTATTTTAAAATTAACATGGTCAAAATCATACCATCTATCTTTTAAAGCTTCATCGTTGGCTGCATTTTTATAGCCGTCAGTTTTTAAGAAAGTGATCATCTGATCTTCCATTCCGCCTCTGTAACCTTTTAGCACAGTTCCATTTAGATCAATATCTTCGTCAACTCTTGTCGTCATTGATGTTGATGTTGTATCCGACATTGTAGAAGAGGTATCATTTGTCGTGTTTAGAGAATCACCGGTAACTGTTGTCGTAGTGGTGCTTTCTTTTTTCTCACATTGTTTCCATAAAAAGTATCCTGCTGCAATTAATAACAATAGAGGAAGCAACCATTTCCAGATTGAACCACCTTCTGAAGATGTTGGTCTGTCCGGAAAAGTTCCGCCTTCTGCAACACTTCGGGTTACTTCAGGTTTTGGTTCTTCATGAGTTACAGGTTTTATCTCGTCCTGGTCATTGTCAAATTCATAGCGTTTTGCCCAGTCTCCGACATTTAAAGACGCTAAAGAAAGTCCTGCAGGCAATAATGTTGAAACAATCCCTTTCTGATCGTTTAATAAAGAAGATATTCCTGATTTATCCAGATTATTGTCAGCTGCATATTTTCCGATAGATCCTACCGTTGCACCAGTGACAAGATTAAGGAGGGAAGAAGAAGAATGGTTGCTGATTCCCGCATAAGTAGCAATCGCATTAACAATTCCGTTCAGTTTGTCGCCAAATAATGAAGACAAAATTCCGGTAATCCAAGAATTACCCATTGCGCTTTCCCAAATATTGCCCAAAACACTGCTTGATGATGTGTTTGAAATAGAATCCAACACGACCGGATTGTCAGAATTGTTGGCTAATCCGCCCACAATGACCGGAAGTAATCCTGAAATTGCTTTTGAAATTCCGGCTTCACTTTCTCCAAGTTGCGATGCAGCCTGAGAAACAAGGGTAGAGCCCAATTGCCCTTTGATTAGATCGATGATGTTTAATGACATAATAAAATATTTTGAAATTAATGTTGTATAAATTTAAACAAAAATCTATCCAAATCTTAAATTATAAAAAAAATCTGCAAAAAAATAGATAATTTTTGCAGATTCAATAATTTATTATGTTAAGTTTTAATAAGCTTTTGCGAATAAAACCCTTCTTTTTGATGGTTTTCCGGAGATTAGAGAAACCCCTTCTTCAATATCGTCATCCTGAGGAATGCACCTGATGGTTGCTTTGGTTTCTTCTTTAATCTGCTCTTCTTCTTCAGCTGTTCCGTCCCAATGAGCATAGATAAATCCTCCTTTTTCTTCTAAAACTTTTTTAAACTCTTCATAAGAATCTACTTTTGTAAAATTATCTTTTCTAAATTCAAAAGCTTTAGTATACATATCCTGCTGAATAGTTTTCAATAAATCTTCGATGTATGAATCTAATCCTTCCAAAGGACGCGTTTCTTTTGTGAGATTATCTCTTCTGGCAATTTCTACAGATTTGTTTTCTAAATCTCTAGGACCCATTGCAATTCTCAAAGGAACTCCTTTTAATTCATATTCTGCGAATTTCCAGCCCGGTTTGTTTTGAGTATCATTATCAAATTTCACGGAAATTCCTTTCAGTTTTAATTTGTTTTGAATATCCAAAGCCACTTCACTGATTTGGTTTAATTGCTCTTCTCCTTTAAATATAGGAACAATTACCACCTGAATCGGCGCTAAGGTAGGAGGAAGTACCAAACCAAAGTCGTCTGAGTGTGTCATAATCAACGCTCCCATTAAACGTGTTGAAGTTCCCCATGAAGTTGCCCAAGCGTGCTCGATTTTGCCTTCTTTGTTGGTAAATTTTACATCGAATGCTTTTGCGAAATTCTGTCCAAGGAAATGTGAGGTTCCTGCCTGTAGCGCTTTTCCGTCCTGCATTAATGCTTCAATACAATAGGTTTCATCTGCTCCTGCAAATCTTTCTGATGGAGTTTTTATACCTTGTACGACAGGCATTGCCATGAAGTTTTCTGCAAAATCAGCATATACTTTATTCATTTTTTCAGCTTCTTCTACCGCTTCATCTCTTGTTGCATGCGCAGTGTGACCTTCCTGCCACAAAAATTCTGAAGTTCTCAGGAATAAACGGGTTCTCATTTCCCAACGAACAACATTCGCCCATTGATTAATAAGGATTGGTAGATCTCTGTATGATTGAATCCATCCTTTATAGGTATTCCAGATGATCGCTTCAGAAGTTGGACGAACGATTAGCTCTTCTTCCAGTTTAGCTTCCGGATCTACAATGAGTTTTCCTGGATTGTCCGGATCATTTTTTAATCTGTAATGAGTTACTACAGCACATTCTTTAGCAAAACCTTCAGCGTTTTTTTCTTCTGCTTCAAATAAGCTTTTGGGTACGAAAAGCGGGAAATAAGCATTCACGTGACCTGTTTCTTTGAACTTCTTGTCCATTTCATCACGCATTTTCTCCCAGATCGCATAGCCATATGGTTTAATAACCATAGAACCTCTCACTCCTGAGTTTTCAGCTAAATCTGCTTTTACAACCAGCTCATTATACCATTTGCTGTAATCTTCGCTTCTTGAAGTTAATTTTGCCATTAATTTTTTTTTAATTTTTTAACTTTTCTAAAATTATGTAATCTAAAAATAAAAATCTATTTTTGATAGATTTTTGTTGCCAATAAATTGGTATATTTTTGGTACAGAATGCAAATATAATTTAAATTAAAAAATTTTTACATTATCATGAAAAGAAATATACATAAAAGTTTGTTTGGAATGCTAAAATCGAAAGGTATTTTGGCTGTTTCAAGTGGGCTGCTGCTAATGTCTTGTGGTGCACAAATGGGTGGGTACAGCGAGACAGATGGGGTGTATTATGACCCGAATAAAGATACGTTGCCGGAGGGTGTTATCATCAATGGTAATGAAGGTAACAGAGTAGGAGAATATTATGACTACTATCAGGATGATTCTAATGTTATCTACAATTCACAATTAAATACATCAGAGCAAAACAACCGTTACAACAACTGGAGCGATTCAGACTGGAATTCTACTGCAACCGATTCAGACTGGGGTAATTTTGCCGGTAATGAAACCAACTACTACGACAACTCTTGGGGTTGGGGTATGGGAATGGGTTGGGGCTCACCTTGGGGATGGGGCTACAATCCTTACTGGGGTTCTGGCTGGGGCATGGGAATGTCATTTGGCTGGGGCTGGGGTAATTCTTGGGGTTGGGGCGGCTATCCTTATTGGGGAATGGGCTGGAACAATTATTGGGGATACAATCCTTACTGGGGTGGTTACTACGGAAGCCCTTATTGGGGTGGTGCCGGTTACTGGGGTTATAACAGAGTTCCTTATGTAAGAAGTGGTGCTAACGGAAGAGTGGGAGCATTCAGAAACAGTAATAATCTTTCTTCATACAGAAGACCTAATACATCAGGTTTCAGAAACAATAATGATTCCGGCTTCAGAAACAACAACGGTTACAGAAACGGGAATGGTTACAGAAACGGAAACGGGATGAACAATGGTGGTTTCAGAAATGGAAACTCCAATGGTGGCTACAGAAATGGTCAGGGAGGATTCCGTAATCCGAATATGAATAATGGGGTAAGACCTTCAAGACCAAATTATAATTATAACCAGCAGCAATCTACTCCTAGAAGAAATGAAAGCTATACACCACGAGACAATGGTGGTTTCAGATCTGGCGGATTTAATTCCGGAAGCAGCGGCGGTGGATTCAGAGGTGGTTCTTCCGGCGGTGGCGGTGGAATGAGATCCGGCGGCGGTGGCGGCGGTTTCAGATCGGGAGGTAGATAATTTAAACTTAATAACTATTCTAAAAAATAATGTTAAAAAAATCTCTAGTATTAATGGGTATTACTGCAGCATTTTATCTGCAGGCTCAGGATATATCAGTTATAAGAAATTCTGTTGATGTATATTCTAATACACCAATGGTTGGTTCATCTAAATTCAATGCTATGGCGGGTTCCAATGGAGCTTTAGGTGGTGATGCAACTTCGTTGCTTACCAACCCGGCAGGTCTTGGGGTAGCGATTGCAGGTGATGTTTCTGTTACTTTATCAGTTGATAACAACAAAAATACAAGCTCTTTAGCAGGTGCTTCTTCCAACTATACAATTAATAAAGCAAACATCGGTAATGTTGGTGGGGTTGCAACCTTTCAGTTGATGACTGAATCTCCTTGGAAATTTATTAACCTCGGTGCTAGTCTGTCTACACAAACAATTGAAAACTATGTAGAATCTCCGGGAAATACCAATATCTCCATTGCAAAAGATCTTGTTGACAGCAACGGAAACGCTGTTGTGGGTAATCTTGCTTATTTAGGACACGCCTATAACAGATATGGAACTCAGACTAAATTTAATTTAGGGGTTGGTGCAAATTATAACAACTCTTTATACTTGGGTGCGAGTATCAACATGCATTATGTAGATCTTGAGCAATATGACAGCGCAAAATTTGGGTTAGATTTAGATAATACAGCTTATTCATTCGATAAACAATATACTCCGTATTCAGAAAAGTCAAATGGTTTCTCTGCAAGTGTGGGGGTTATTGGGAAAATTACCAATCAATTAAGATTGGGAGCATCGATTGAATCACCAACCTGGTGGTCTTTAGACAGAATTTATACAGATTATTATACTGGAACCGACGGCTATATTTATGCAGATAATTTCGTTGAAGACAGAAGATTCAGATCTCCGATGAAAGCGACTTTAAGTGGTGCTTTTGTTCCTACTAAAAACTTTGCGATCAACGTAGACTATACTTTAGGATTAACAAAACCTCAGTATAAAGTTCAGGGCGAAGCTGAAAGTGAATTGAATTCTTTCTTCAGTGATTCCTACAAAAATTTGTCTGAAATAAAAGTGGGTGTAGAATACAGAATCAAATCATTACGATTGAGAGGAGGTTATTCTTACGCATCAAGTCCGTTTGATAATTTAACAATCAGTGCATTTGATAATAACGGAAATGCTGGAGATCGTAGTTACAGTAACCTGATCTTGGGAGATAGAAATACTATCGGGGCAGGTGTAGGTTATGACTTCGGAAAATTCTTTATTGATGCTGCTTACCAGAACATTACTTCAGAATACAAGAATCCTTTTGTAAGCGGAAACGAAAGCTTCGGAACAGGATATTATTCGGGAGATTTCGATGTGGCAACTCCTAATTCTATAGTTTCAGATGTGAAAAACGTAAGAAATAATTTCTTCGTAACAGTAGGATGGAAATTCTAAATTAATATTTTAATACATACAAAAGGCTTCGAGAAAATTTTCTCGAAGCCTTTTATTTTATTTTTATCTTAATTGAAACTAAATCAATGATGATGTCCTACGTGGGAATGATCATGGAATAAATGCATCATTAAAGCTAATGAAACACCCAAAATAACCAAACCGATTTTAGACCAATTGATGTTGTGGTTTTTATTACTTTCAAAAATAATAACTGATGAAATGTGAAGGAAAATTCCGCCAACAATCGCTAAAAAGTAAGGTTGCCAATTTGGGTTAAAATAATTTCCTAAAAGCATTCCGAAAGGTGATGCCAAGGCAAATAATGCTACAATTAAAATTGATGGATAAGACGCCTTTGAACCTGTTCTGTTAAATAAAAATGCTCCCAAAATAAATGAAATCGGAAGATTGTGAAACAAAATTCCCAATAAATAAGGAGAAAGCGGATTCGTTTCATTAGCCAAAGGAATTCCTTCAATAAAAGCGTGAATGAAAAGCCCGACCATCAAAGCCATCGGAAGAATATTGTTTTCATTGTGGTGATGGAAATGCCCGTGTTCGAAACCTTTTGTCAGAGCTTCAAGAATCATTTGAAGTAAAACTCCGCCAATGACGAAAATTCCCAAATTCCCGATATTTGAAGCATAAACCTGCGGGAAAACTTCATTCAGGCAGATGGTAATTAAAAAACCGGCACTTAGAATTAACAGATTTTTGGCAAACTTTTCTTTCTGACCAAAATATTTCCCTAACAGTACTCCGGCTACAACGCTTAAAATAAGTAAAATGAAAATCATTATTTCTTTTTAAACAAATTAATACAACGTGGCGAAATCTCTTTATCAAAATCATTCAGTTGATAATCTCCCCATATTTTAATTCTTTCAAAACCGCTTTCTTCAGCGTAATTTTTAATGGTTTCTAAGGTATGAAGTTTTACTTTTTCAAAATAATGATGAGATTTTCCGTCTGCTTCAAACTTAATGTCCTTTACAATATGTCTGCCTTCAATTTTTTTTGAAATTTTAAAATCAATTCCTTTTCTATGAATACTGCTTTCAGGAACCAGATTGTTTCTCACGAACTCTTCATTCAGATAATCCAAAACAAAATATCCGTCTCTTTTTAAAGCATTGCTAACCGATTTGAAAACCTTCTTATCATCTTCTTCATTGTCGAAATATCCGAAACTTGTAAAAAGATTAAAAACCGCATCTACAGGATCATAATCAATAGGATTTCTCATGTCATGTACATCAAAAATCAAGGTCTGATTTTCAAATTGTTTGTTATGCTCAATGCTTTGTCTCGAAAGATCCAAACCTAAAACATCATATCCCAGTTTATTCAAAAAAACCGAATGCCTTCCTTTTCCACAAGCCAGATCAATGATTTTCGCCGATTGAGGAAGCTGTAGCTCTGAGGTAAGCTTTGTAATAAAATTTTCAGCTTCTGTATAGTCTCTGTTGCTGTACAGCAAGTGATAATAAGGGGTGTCAAACCAAGATTCAAACCATTCCATCCTGCAAAAATAGTGTTTTTTGGTTGATGGTTCATTGTGGTTGGTTGATGGTTTTATTAATAATGATGATTTCTATCAACTATTAACTGACAACCAATAACTAAAATCGCTATTTTTGCAAAATGGATACAGAAAATCTAAAAATTCAGATAAAAACATTCTTTGGCTTGGAACCAATTCTTGCTGAGGAAGTTAAAAAATTAGGCGGAAGAAATGTAGAACTTAAAAACCGTGCCGTAAACTGCGAAGGCGATTTAGGTTTTTTATATAAAATCAATTACTCTGCACGAACTGCCCTTAAAATCCTTATTCCGATTGTAGAGTTTAAAGCGTTCAACGAAAGTAAATTTTACGATAAGCTTTTCAAATTTGAATGGGATGATTTTATGAGTGTTGACCAGACTTTTGCGATTGATTCTACCGTAAATTCTGAAAGATTCAAGCATTCTCAGTTCATGACTTTTAAAATGAAAGATGCTATCGTAGATTTCTTTCAAAACAGATACGGAAAAAGACCGAGTATTGAAACGAAATCTCCGGACATCAAATTTCATTTGCACATCGACAGAGAATTGGTAACCATTTCTTTAGATTCTTCGGGAGATCCTTTGTTTAAAAGAGGCTACAGAAAAGAGCAGGGTGAAGCACCAATCAATGAAGTTTTAGCAAGCGGAATGCTGCAATTGGCTGGTTGGGACGGAAAAGGAAATTTCCTTGATCCAATGTGTGGTTCAGGAACTTTATTAATTGAAGCGGCAATGATTGCTTTAGATCTTCCTGCACAGATTTTCAGAAGAAGATTTGCATTCCAGAACTGGAAAAATTATGACCACGAATTGTTTTCAAAAATAAAAGAGGTTCGTGTGAATCGTGTGAAAGAATTTACAGGAAAAATTGTTGGTTATGATATTGATGCAAGAATGCTGAATGCGGCAAGAACGAATATCGAATCTGCCGAAATGGAAGACATCATTGAAGTAAGAAAGCAGAATTTCTTTGATTCTAAAAAAGATATGTTCCCGTTATTGATGGTTTTCAATCCGCCGTATGACGAGAGGATTTCGATTAATGACGATGATTTCTACAAAAAAGTAGGAGATACTTTCAAAACGCATTATCCGAATACTTTGGCTTGGCTGATTTCTTCAGATCTGGAAGCTGTAAAGAAAATCGGACTTCGACCTTCAAGAAAAATAAAGCTTTTCAACGGAAAACTGGAAACAAGATTCTTGCAGTACGAAATGTATGAAGGAACGAAAAAAGTGCATAAACTTGGCGATAAAGAATAAGATTTAATCAAGCCTCATAGGTTTTTAAAACCTAAGAGGTTTCAAGTTAATAAAGAATAATTATGCCTTTTGATTTCTCGATGGTTTAGAATTTTTTGCAGAAATGCTGACTTTGGATTTTTCTAAAAACTCATCAAAAAACGCTGAAGAGAAAAAATAATTATTCAAAAAAATCAAATTATACAAACAAATTATAGAGTGGAAGCTTTCTTGTAATTGCTTCCATTTTTTATGGTTTTCAAAATCATTCGGCGAAAGTAAATCTTACACAGACTTTATAATTAAATCATAAATTGTTTTAAAATACATTGTGATTCCTTTTCAAATCTTTAATTTTGAAAAATTTTCCATTTGAAACCTACTATTTCCATCATTGTTGCCATATTTAACCGAAAAGATGAACTTTTCGAACTGCTTAATTCGCTCAATGCCCAAACGGATAAAGATTTTGAAGTAATCATTGTTGATGATGGTTCATTAATCGATTTGAAACCAACGGTTCATAATTTTGAAGAAATTTTAAACATCAAATATTTTAAAAAAACGAATTCAGGCCCCGGTTTGTCGAGAAATTATGGAGCAAAAAGAGCTGCAAACGAATGGTTGGTTTTTGTAGACAGTGACGTGATTGTGGAGAAAGATTATATTGAAAATATTAAAAACAGTATTCTTACCATTCCTTGTGATGCCTTTGGTGGAGCCGATAAAGCACATAAAGGGTTCAACCTGATGCAAAAAGCAATTTCCTATTCGATGACTTCCGTTTTTACAACAGGCGGAATAAGAGGAAATAAAAAAGCGGTTTCTAAATTTCAGCCCAGAAGTTTTAATATGGGTGTAAAAAAGGAAGTTTTCGAGAAAGTTGGCGGTTTTTCAGAGATGAGAATCGGGGAAGATCCGGATTTATCGATGACACTTTGGGAAAATGGTTTTACAACGGCTTTTTTTGATACAATCGCAGTCTATCATAAACGAAGAGTTGATTTTGGAAAGTTCTCAAAACAAGTGTATCAGTTTGGTTGTGCAAGACCTATTCTGAATCAGAGACATCCGAACTATGTGAAAATTTCTTTTGCATTCCCGACTTTGTTTCTGTTGGGTTATGTTTTAGGATTTATAGAATATTTTATTTTAGGAAAAGGTTTTATTCTTGCTCTTTACGGACTATACACTTTTATGGTGCTGATTCATTCAATGATTGTTACTAAAAATATCGCCATCGCAGGAATGGCAGTTATTTCCACCTACATCCAAATGTTTTCTTACGGCTATGGATTTTTAAAATCCTGGATTCTGCTGAATATTTTCAGAATGAAACCAGAGAACGCATTCCCGAAACATTTTCATAAGGTTTAAAATAATCAAAAAAGTCTTATCAGATATTTTCTCGGTGTGAATTTTTTAAAGCAAAGATTTTTTAGCAAAGCGCTGATTTTAGAGAGCAGGGGCAAATAAATTTGCTGATCGAAACGGGAAACATACGCTTCATTAATCACTCCTTGATTCCTTAAATAAGAAAGATAGGTTAAATTAGACTTTGCATTAAAAAAACTATGATTTTTGATTGTAGTAAATTTTGCTCCGTAGGAGCAAAACCTTTGTAGAAAATGATTTCGAATATATTGAGCTCCGTAGGAGCGAAACTTTTCAAACTAAATAAATTACATTTTGTGAGTTTGTGAAGAGCTCTAAAATACTACCACAAAAATATTTTTTATGACTTTTTCGGTTAAAAATAAAACAATAAAAGCTGCCGAATATCGACAGCTTTTATACAATAATTAGAATATGGATGAAATGGTTTCATGGTTTAGAACGCCTGTTTTGAGCATGCATTCTTTCATCTTTTCGTATGTTCGTTCGATGTCATGATCGAGACCGATTGAGAATCTTATAAGTCCGTCTGAAATTCCCATAGCTTCACGTTCTTCTTCAGGAATTTCTGATGAAGTCGAACTTCCGGAGCATGAGAATAGTGTTTTATAAAAACCTAAGCTTACCGCTAAATATCCAAGATTTTCCTGCTGCATCATTTCCATCAATTCGTTGGCTTTATCGGTTGTTCCTGCATCTAAAGTCAGTAATCCGCCAAATCCGTACTCTTCATGCATCATGCTTTTCATTAAATCGTGATTCTTGTGAGATTTCAAACCGGGATAAGAAACTTTTAAACCATCTTCTTCGAATCTTTTAGCAAGATACATTGCATTATGACTGTGCTGTTTCATTCTAATGTGAAGCGTTCTCAGATTTTTTAGAATACTTGCCGATCGGAAACTGTCCATTGTAGGTCCCAGAAGCATACATGCTCCGTTGTTTACATTTTTGGTGTCATTGATAAATTCCTGAGTTCCGCAATAAACGCCGCCAACAGTATCGCTGCTTCCGTTAATAAATTTGGTTAAAGAATGAATGACAATATCGGCTCCCAAAAGAGTAGGCGATATAGAAAGTGGAGAGAAAGTATTATCTACGATAAGTTTTAAGTTGTGTTTTTTACAGATTTCCGATAACTTTCTCAGATCCGCAACCTCCAAAAGCGGATTGCTCACACTTTCGCAATATATTATTTTTGTGTTAGGCTGAATAGCGTTTTCAATAGATTCAAAATTGTTGATATCTACAAACGAAGTTTCAATTTGAAATGGTGGCAGAAAATTTTTCAGGAAAGCGTACGTTCCACCATAAATAGTTCTGCTCGAAATAATATGGTCTCCCGCCTTACAAACCTGCATCAAAACAGAAGTAATTGCGCCCATTCCCGAAGCGGTAACGTTTGCGGTTTCGGTATTTTCCATTTTTGCTAAAGCCTGTGAAAGATAAAGATTCATCGGCGACGAATGTCTTGAATACAGATAGCAACCGTCCGCATTTCCTTCAAAGGTATCAAACATTGTTTTTGCTGAAAGAAAAGTGTACGTAGAGCTGTCTGAAATTGAAGGATTTACTCCTCCGAATTCTCCGAAATACTGAAGATCCTGTATCTCATTTGCCGCATTGAATTGATCCATATTTTTTTTTGTTTTAAAAATGAATCTTTCTGGTAATTATTACAATGATAAATTATATTTTTAGAAAATAAAACTATATAAATTTATTCTTATAGAATAAAAGTTGGTTATATTTGTTTTAATCTAAACTTTACTAAAAAATTATCTATGCAATTTGACGAAACCGATAAAAAACTACTGCAATTTTTACAGGAAGACTGTAAACAAACCACCAAAGAACTATCTTACAAGCTAAGATTGTCGGTAACGGCTGTTTATGAACGGATTAAAAAGCTTGAACATTCTGGGGTGATTTCCAAATATGTGGCGTTGGTCGATAAAACAAAAATTGATAAGAAGTTTCTTATTTTATGTCATGTAAAACTTACTCAGCACAAAAAAGAGTATCTGATGCAGTTTGAAAAAGAAGTTTTGAATTTACAGGAAGTCACAGAATGTTTCCACGTAAGCGGAGACTACGATTATATTCTTAAAATCAGCCTGAAAGATATGGATGATTACCGGAATTTTATGGTAACCAAACTCACAACTTTACAGCATATTGCAAGTACGCACAGCTCTTTTACGATTTCTGAAGTGAAAAATACGACAGAGATTGTTTTGTAAATATTTTTTAGGAGCTTTTTCCCGCTTTCCGCACTCGCCATTTTATTTATTTCGGCGCGGCAGCTTCGCTGCCGCGCCGAAATAAATAAAATGAGCTCAGACGAGTATACAATCGGAGCTAGGGTCGCAGTTATTCAAATAAAATATAGAAAAATCCGAAATGATAAAAATTATGTAAATAATTTAAATTAAAAAATAACTTTTAAGTAAAACTAAACCAAAACCCCATTTTTAGAAGTAATAGCATCCGGTAAATCATTTTCTCCTGCCATCTGAAGAAGGTCAATTTCAATAGCACGACAGATAGAAAGCATAGGAATATCAAACATCAAACCTTCAAAAGGATTTTCAGAATAATCTCCCACCAATTCCATAATAATATAAATCCAGCCAATGGTGATACAAAACGGAATGGATGCCCAGATTCCCCAATCTCCCAATTTGGCAAATTCACTTACCAAACCTAATGGAAGCAACATAATAAAAATTATATTAAACACAAAAGCGGTACTCGCAAACTGTCTCGGTAAAGGGAATTTTTTAATTCTTTCGGCCTGTCCCTGCAAAGTATAAAATTCATTCAAACAATCCTGTAACTGTATCTGATTGAATTCTGAAATCGCATTCATGTTTTTCAGCTCGTTCACATCTTTCGATTGTTGCGCAATGAGATACGTGGCAAAATTTTTATATTGAGATTGTAATTCTACTTCTTCTTCACTCAGATATTTATTAAGAAAAATCGGAGTTCTTCCATAATCGGGAAATCCTGCTTTAATTAATCTGTTACGCTTGTGGTCAATATTCTTAAAATGTTCTTCCTCTACTTTAATGTGCTCCCATTCTGCCGGAATCAAAAGCTGGTCACGAAACTGGTATAACCATGCAATATGACGGAAAACGATCTTTTTTCTTCGGTCCTCAAGATTAAATTTCCCAATATCTTCATTCGCAGTATCGAAAGAATACACCATCGAGCCCAACATTCGGCTTGAATTAACGATTCCGCCCCAGATTTTTCTTGCTTCCCATAATCTGTCATATGCCTGATTATTTTTAAAACCCACCAAAAAGGCTTCAGCCGTACCAATCAGCGCTACTGGAACCCAAGGAATAATCATCCAGTCCCAATGGAAATAATGAAAAAGAATTGCGATCAAAGTACACCAAATGGAAATCAGAATAAGATGAAATCCCGATAAGTTGAGAACCTGTTTATAATTGACGTATTTTGTGGTAATCATTTAGAGCAAAAAATTTATTCAATCCAAGTTAGCAAAAAGTGTACAAAAAAACCTCTAAAAAATTTTAGAGGTTTAAAATTATTTTTGTCTGAATTAATATTTCAGCATTTCTTCGATTTTTGTAGCTAACTTTTCTGCATTTGGAAGCATTTCTTTTTCTAAAACCAAGTTGATCGGAACTGCAGGAGTATCCAAAGATCCCATTGTTTCCACCGGAGCATCAAGATGTTTGAAACAGTTCTTTGAAATTCTGTGTGCAAATGCTTCTGCAAATGAATTGTTTAATTGTTCTTCCGTAAGAACGATACATTTTCCGTGAGCTTTTACTCTTTCGAAAACCAATTCTTCATCAAGAGGAATCAGAGTTCTCAAGTCAATCACTTCAACTCTTCCATTAAAGTTTTTCGAAGCTTCTTTTGCCCAATAAACGCCCATTCCATAAGTTACTACCAATAAAGTTCTTCCTTTTTCGGTTTCATTTTTATCAGCTTCAATGATTACTTTTCCTTTTCCGAAAGGTAAAATATAATCTTCTGCCGGTTCTATCGTTTTAGCGTCTTCAGTTCCCGGAACCTTGCTCCAATACAAACCTTTATGCTCCAACATCACAACCGGATTCGGGTCATAATAAGCTGCTTTTAATAAACCTTTAAAGTCAGCTGCATTACTTGGATAAGCGATTTTAATTCCTTTAATATTCGCTAAAATACTTTCAACGCTTCCGCTGTGATAAGGGCCGCCACCTCCGTAAGCTCCAATCGGAACACGGATGATATTGCTTACAGGGAATTTACCCTGGCTTAAATAGCTGGATTTTGAGATCTCAGTAATCAATTGATTGATTCCCGGATAAATATAATCTGCAAACTGTACTTCAACAATCGGTTTTAAACCAACTGCACTCATACCCGTTGTAGAACCAATAATATAAGCTTCCTGAATAGCTGTATTGAAAACTCTTTTGCTTCCGAATTTTTTTCCTAAAGTCACGGTCTCACGGAAAACTCCACCAATTCTTTCTCCAACATCCTGTCCGTACAACAAAGCTTCCGGATGCTTCCACATCAATTCCTGAATCGCATGAATCGCAGCGTCTACCATTACAATTTTTTCTCCACCTTCTGGTTCACGAGTTCCCACCTCTTCCGTAATCGGAGTTGGTGCGAAAACATGATTCATTACCGTCTCAGGTTTTGGATCTTCAGCTTTTTGAGCCCTTTCGAAAGCTTCTTCAGCTTCAAGACGAGCTTTTTTGGTGATTTGTTTTAATAGTTCTTCATCAACACCCGCATCAAGCAATTGATTTCTAAGGATTTCTCCCGGATCTTTGGCTCTGTGTTTTGTTAAATCTTCTTCATCTCTATAGAATTCTCTTCTTACTCCTGAAGTGTGATGACCAATCAAAACAGTTTTTGCACAAACAACAATAGGTTTTCTTTCAGTACGTACGAAATCCACTGCTTTTTTCATCGCTTCAAAACTTTCAACGAAATCTGTTCCGTCGACTCTCATTCTGCTTAAACCTGTGAATCCTGAAACAAAATCATAAGCGTCGCATGTTCTCGCTTCTTCTTTCGTTACAGAAATTCCCCATTCGTTATCCTGAACTAAGAAAATAATCGGAAGTTGGTGCAATGCTGAAAACTGAAGTGCTTCACTCACTTCACCTTCCGTCACAGAATTGTCTCCAAGGCTGCAAACCACAACCGGATTGTTTTCAAATTGCTGTAAATTGAAATCCTGAATATATTTTATCCCTTGCGCAACTCCCGCAGTTGGAATTGTCTGCATTCCTGTTGCCGAACTTTGGTGAATAATTTTTGGTTTGTCTTCATCTCTGCTCGAAGGGTGAGAGTAGTAAGATCTGCCTCCAGAAAAAGGATCATCAGCTTTTGCCAATAACTGCAGCATCAATTGGTAAGGTTCGAAACCAATTCCCAACAAAATACTTTCGTCTCTGTAATATGGAGAAACCCAGTCTTCTTTTTTTAGCTGATAAGCGGTTGCCAACTGAATCGCTTCATGACCTCTTGATGTACTATGAACATATTTACAAACATTTCTGTTTTCTTCGTAAATATCTGCCATCGCTTTAGCAAGCATCATGTGGTTATAAGCCTTTAATAATATATCCTGAGAAACTTTTTCGTGAAGTGTATTTTCCATAGAAAGCAAATATACATAAAAATAGAAATCCGAACAATTGTTAGTTATTGTGTTTATCTGATTGGTTTTTAACATTTTGTTTTAAATATTAAAGTTTTAGGCTGGATTAATAATTACCAAAATGCTGTTGAGAAACGGATAATATTTTAGCCAAAACAAATTCCAAAACACAAAAAATTACCCTAACTTTACATTCTATTTTTTCAAATAAAAACGGCAAATAATTTAAATGTATTTAGTTTTTGACACAGAAACCACAGGTTTACCAAAGAATTTCAACGCACCGCTTTCAGATTCAGACAACTGGCCAAGAATGGTACAGATTGCGTGGCAGTTGCATGATGATGACGGAACATTAATTGAAAATCAGGATTATATTATAAAACCTGAAGGGTACGATATTCCCTTCAACGCTGCAAGAATTCATGGGATTACTACCAAAATTGCCAAAGAGGAAGGTCGTGATCTTGAAGAAATTTTGAATGAATTTTCCAAAGTTTTAGAAAGAGTAAGAGTGGTTTCCGGTCACAATGTTGAATTCGATTACAACATCGTGGGAGCCGAATTTTTTAGAAAAAATATAAAGGATAACCTTCAGGAAAAGCCAAAAGCCGATACCATGATTTTGGGAACCGATTTTTGTCAGCTTGGAGGCGGTCGTGGAGGAAGGTTCAAACCTCCAAAATTGGAGGAGCTTTACGAAAAATTATACGGTCATAAGTTTGATGAAGCGCACAACGCAGCAGCTGACGTAAATGCAACAGCTCAGGTTTTCTTCGAGATGATGCGTATCGGAATAATTCCTGCTGAAGTTTTAAAAACTTCGGAAGACCAGTTAGCGTATTTCAAAACGCTGTATCCTGATCCGATCAAGCCTTTCAATATTATTATCAGAAGACAGGTTGCTGACTTTAATAATAAGAAAAAACAACAGGATTTCGGGAGTGTCGATGAGATTGATTTAGGTAAATATTTCAATTTCAACAATCACAGTGTTTTCTCTACGTTGATGGCTACATCAAGCATTAATGATCTGATTAAAAAAGCTTCAGATGACAATTTCCCTGCCGTTGGAATGGTGGATTTGGGAAATATGATGGGTGCCTTTAAATTTGTTTCAGCAGTTGAAGGAGCGAATAGTGACCGCGCCAAAAAACATAAAGAATATTTAATCAAAAAACAGGAAGCGAAAGAAAATGGAACAGAATTCAATGAAGAAGAACCTGTTTCAGAACCTTTAATTCCTGTAGTTGGGTGTGAATTTTATATTTCAGACCGTTACGAACAGAAGCAGTTTACCAAAGACGATCCCGATAGAAGAACGCAGGTTGTTTTATTGGCAAAGGATTTTAATGGATATAAAAATTTGGCAAAACTTTCAAGTATTGGTTTTCTTAAAGGATTTTATTTTGGAGTTCCGAGGATCAGTCGTGAACTGATTGCCGAATATAAAGAAGGTATAATTGCTTTAACATCGGGAATTCACGGAGATATTCCGGATGCAATTTTAAATACCGGTGAGCAAAAAGGGGAGGAGCTTTTCAAATGGTGGAAAGATACTTTCGAGGATGATTTTTATGTTCAGATCCAGAATCACAAACTACCTGAAGAGGAGCATTTGAACGATGTCCTTTTACATTTTGCCGATAAATATAATGTTAAAATCTTAGCGCAGAACGAAACGTTTTATTCCAATAAAGACGATTCTAATATTCAGGATATTGTAAGCTGTATTAAGGATGGTGAAAAATTAACAACACCTGTCGGAAAAGGCTTTGGAAAGAGAAGAGGTCTGGCTACCGGAGAATACTATATCAAAAATTCAGATGAAATAAAAGAAGCATTTTTGGCTTATCCTGATGCTTTTGATGCGTATGAAGAATTTACGGCAAAATTTAAACCTTATACTTTAAAAAGAGACGTTCTCCTTCCAAAATTCGATATTCCGGAACGGTTTGTTCACGCAGAAGATGAAATTGATGGTGGGAAACGAGGGGAAATGGCTTACTTGACGCATTTAACTTATGAAGGAGCTAAAAAAAGATATGAAATAATTACTGATGAAATTAAAGAACGTCTGGATTTTGAACTTGAAGTAGTTGCAAATACAGGTTACCCCGGTTACTTTTTGATTGTACAGGATTTCTGTAATGAGGCAAGAAAAATGGGAGTTTGGGTTGGCCCTGGTCGTGGTTCTGCTGCAGGTTCTGCAGTTGCATATTGTACCGGAATTACCAATGTTGATCCTATTAAATATGACCTCCTTTTTGAGCGTTTTTTGAATCCTGAAAGGATTTCTATGCCCGATATTGATATCGATTTTGATGATGAAGGACGAGATAAAATCATCAAATGGGTAGTTGAAAAATACGGTAAAAATCAGGTGGCGCAGATCATTACGTATTCCGTTTTGGGTGGAAAATCTGCCATCAAAGACGCGGGAAGAGTTTTGGATGTTCCGATTCCTGATACCAATAATATTGCGAAACTGATTCCTCCAAGTCCGGGGATGAATATTGCAAAAGCTTTATCTAAATATGATAAATTAAAACCCGAAGAACAACAACTCGTCGATGAGATGAAATATGTTCTGAATACACCAAATGATGCACGTCACGATGTTTTGGCGAGTGCAAAAAAAATGGAAGGCTGTATCCGAAATACAGGAATTCATGCTTGTGGTGTGATCATTACGCCGGAAGATGTAAGTAATCTTGTTCCGGTAACTATTGCTGCGAAAGATGCCGATATTTTGGTGTCTCAATTTGATAATTCCGTAGCGGAAAGTGCAGGTCTTTTAAAGATGGATTTCCTTGGTCTTAGGACTTTAACGATCATTAAAGATGCTTTAAAATTAGTAAAAGAAAGACATGGAATTGATATTAATCCTGATGAAATAGGTCTTGAAGATACCAAGACCTATCAGTTATTTAAAGAAGGAAGAACGATTGGGATTTTTCAGTACGAAAGTCCGGGAATGCAGAAGTACATGAGGGAACTTAAGCCTACAGTTTTTGCAGATTTGATTGCGATGAATGCTCTTTACCGACCGGGTCCGATTAAGTATATTCCAAACTTTATTAATAGAAAACACGGAATCGAGGAAATTGTCTACGATTTGCCGGAAACTGAAGAATATTTAAAGGAAACCTACGGAATTACGGTTTATCAGGAGCAGGTAATGTTGCTGTCTCAGAAATTGGCCAACTTTACCAAGGGTGAAGCTGATACTTTGAGAAAAGCAATGGGTAAAAAGCAGATTGAAGTTCTTAATAAAATGTACCCTAAATTTATCGAAGGCGGGAGAAAAAATAATCTTGATGAAGGTCCTTTAGAAAAAATCTGGAACGACTGGAAAGCCTTTGCGGAGTACGCTTTCAACAAATCTCACTCAACCTGCTATGCTTTAATTGCTTATCAGACAGCCTATTTAAAGGCTAATTATCCTGCTGAATACATGGCGAGTGTGATGAGTAATAACATTAACAATACCGATTCTATCACGATGTTCATGGAAGATTGTAAAAGTATGGGTGTTGATGTTTTGGGACCTGATGTTAATGAATCTCAATATAAATTTTCGGTAAACGAAAAAGGCCAAATCCGTTTCGGCCTGGGTGCGATTAAAGGTATTGGTGAAGGACCAAGTGAAGCGATTACCCGTGAAAGACAAAACGGAAGATTTAAAAATATTTATGATTTCTTTGAAAGGATTCTGCCTTCACAGATGAATAAAAGAGTTGCGGAAAGTTTGGTTGTTGCAGGAGCTTTCGATGAGTTGGATTCTTTCCATAGAGGTCAGTATTTTGATATTGATATGGCGGGAAGAACAAATCTCGAAAGATTAATCCGATACGGACAAAGCTTTCAGGAAAGTAAAAATGAGATGGAGAATTCTCTTTTCGCAGACTTCGCGGAGGAAGTTCAGATTGAACAGCCGAAATTGGCACCATGTCCGGAATGGCCAAATATGCATAAATTAAATAAAGAAAAAGAAACCATCGGATTTTACCTTTCTGCACATCCTTTGGACGAATTCAAATATCAGTTTCAATTTATGCAGGGAAGTCTTTCTAAAAAATCTGTTTTAGAAAAAGATGAAGAAGCAAAAATTGTTATCGATGAAACTCCTATTCTGGAAAAAGACTCTGTGGATGAAGTGGCAGATTTAATAGAAATTGTTGCTGATGATATCGTAGCGGGAGAAGAAGAGGAAATTATCGAAGAAGTTATAAAAAAAGCAGAACCAAAAGGTGTTTTCGGGTTTCTAAATCTTGATGAGGTGGATGCTTATAAAGAACTGGCTTTTGCCAATAAGCAGGAAGAATTGTTTGAAGAAAAGAAAAAAGACTGGAAGACTTTACAAAAGGAAAGAGAAAACGGCGGGGGCGGAAAAGAGTATACTGTTGCGGGCTTAATCACAGAATATGTCGTAAAAGATGGTTTTCGTAGTGGTGAAAAGGTGGCTTTTCTGACATTGGAGGATTACTCGGGATCATATTCTTTCAGATTAGGAGACAGGGATTATATGAAACTGAAAGAAAAGCTGGAAGTTCAGCGTTTTGTTATTTTAAAAATAAAATTTGCTCAGGTAAAAGACGGAAGGGTTTTTGTGAATGTTATTGATGTTATTGAATTACAGGAAGCTTTCGAACGATTTGCAAAAAGTATTTCTCTGGTGATGGATGTGATGGATTTCCGACCGGAAGATCTGAGTTTCTTCAGATCTGTTTTAGAGAGGAATCAAGGTGATCAAAAGCTGAAGTTTTATATAAAAAATGTTGATGAAGATTTAAATACGGAACATCTGGAAGTTCAATCGATGAAACATTCGGTTAATCTGAACGGTGATTTGATAAAACAGATTCAACTGTTGAATAAATATGAGTTTTATTTGAATTAATATTCGATATTTATAATTTAAAAACAATCGCAACCTTATTTTTTTGGGTTGCGATTGTTTTTATAGAGCCTGATTTATTTACTGAAAAAAATGAAAATTCTTATTTGTTGTAGAGGTAGGTTTTGGGACTTAAAGTCTTGATATTGCATTGTTTCCAATAAATTACAATTGTCATTTTTAAAAAATAATTAAATGTTTGTTTAATGATTTTGTAATCATTTTTGATAGATATTAATATATTTTTAAAATATTAACATTTTTTTTGAATTTGAATGTTAATATTTATTAATTTAGCCCTCTAATTTTAATTTAACTGAGTATGAAAAAAACTTATCTTTGGCTCTCATTGTTGGGCGGTTTTGCCACAATGACAGCACAAACGACGTACTATTCAAAAGCCTCGGCCACGGATTTTACAGCTGTGAGCAGTTGGGGTACCGCAACAGATGGTACCGGTACTTCACCAACCAGCATTAGCAATGCAGACAATTTTGTTATACAAAATGCTTCTGTGATGACGCTTCCTAGTAGCGCTTCTGTCAGACAACTAACCATTAATTCCGGAAGTTTAACTGTTGCAGCAAATACCCTTACGGTGAGTAAAGCGGGAACATTTGACTCTACATTAAATGTAGCTGGTGGAACATTAGATGTTTCGGGAGGGAATTTGAATGTTAATGGAAACATGATTGTTTCAGGTACCAGTACATTCAATCAATCTGGAGGTACTATCACAATAGATCCGAATAATGGAGGCAATACCACAGGAAGTGTAGCCAGTGGCACAGCTACATTAAGTATTACCAGCTCAAACATCAACTGGACATCTGGCTTACTCATTATTGTTGATCCCAACGCTGGATCAGGAGATGCTATCAGTTATAGCAGCGGTTCGATGGCTAATCCATCCAATACATCGACACATACTTTGCAATTTGGAGATGGAGTATCTACTGACGCTACTACGAACACAGCGGGTTTTAACTTGAATACTTTTGTCAGCTCAGGTCGACTATACTTTGGCAATTTTACTCTGAATACAGCAGGAACAGGCAATAGAAGACTTTGTTCTACAACATATTCATTGGGTTTTAGTGGAGATTTCAGAGTTACTCTTGGAGAAGTTCGATTTAGCTCAATAAATAGAATAGGAGGTAATCTGATTAATAACGATACGTACACAAACACGAGTACAACATCTTTTCAGTTTTACTCCAATGGTGTTGATGCACCTTCCACAAAAACTCAAACTATCTCTGGTAGTGGCGTTTTTAGAAATTTAGCAGCTTCTCCAACCGCTAATTTTACAAGTTTAACCATCAATAATACAAGTACAGGCGGTGTTACTTTCGCAGATGCCAACTCCTTATTGACTGGCACAAATACAGGTACGGTATCAGGAACATTAACTTTTACAAATGGTATTGTTAATACGGGCTCTAATACATTTGTACTTGGAGTTTCCGGTGCAAGTGTAGGAACTTTAAGTTATACAGCAGGAGGATTCAGTTCAGGTTCTACATTCAGCAGATGGTACGGAACAGCAGGATCAGGAACAACAATAGCTGCATCTACAGTTCCATCTCCAGGTGCAGGAACATATCCTTTTGTAATGGGAAATCCTGCAATTGGACTTTCGACTGATCATTTTCATAAAGCTACAGCAGCCTTAACAGCGGCAGGTCAAATGGCGGTTAAATTTAATGGTGCTACCGGTACTTCTGCGATAACTCCGTTAACCGAAGGTTCATTGACTTACGATAGACAGACTAACGCTAATTGGGTAGTGACTACTTCTGCAGGATATGCATCTTCCACGGCACATACTTTTGCTATTCAAGGGCAAGGAACATATACGGCTATCACTCCAAATGTTACAGTTTTAAACAACGGAGCATTGGTAGGTACTGCACAAGCAGGTACAAACCAGCCTATGGGACAAAGAGTTTCAGTACCTGCTGCAAATATAGCTGCAACATATAAATTGGCTTCGATTACATCAGAAGCTCCTATAGAGTCTGCACAATCAGGTCCATGGGAAAGTGCAAGTACATGGGTAGGCGGAGTAGTACCTTCTTGTGTGACTGTAGGTATTGCTCCGGGGCATACAGTTACTGTATCTTCTTCTACAACTGCAACTCCAAGTAATGTAATTATTAATCCAGGGGGGGCTTTAGCTGTTACAGGGGGGTCTATTACGGTTGGCTGTACTAGTAAAAACAATTATATTAATAACGGTGGTACTTTATCAGTAACTGGAGGAAATCTAGCTGTAAATGGTAATTTGAATAATGCATCGGGATCTATTTTCTCTGAAACAGGAGGAAATATAAATGTAGATGGAAACGATGCAGGTACTGCTGCAACAAGTGTAGCTTCAGGTACAAATATTGTAAACATAGCTACTGGTAACGTAACACTTACTGGTGGAACAATGACGATAGTTGATCCTCATGCAGCGAATAGTACAAGTTCGTACGCATTCTCTTATTCTGGTGGAACAGCTATTGATAATACAACTGGCTGGACACTGAAGTTTGGTGATGGAGTTTCTACTGACGCAGGAGGAACTGCTGCAACTGCTACAGCAGCTGGAGGATTTATTTGGAATAATGCTGGAAGCAAAATATATTTTGAGAATGTAATCATTGATGGAGCTTCAGGTACAAATAGATATGTATCGAACTCTGCTACAACGATCGGTATTAATACTTTAACGATTAATGCCAATGGTGAGTTTAGAATGCCAACATCTGGAATTAGTATTGCTGGTAATTTTACCAATAACGGTACATTTACGCACACTGCTTCCACTTTGAGCTTCCAAAATTTCAAAAATGCAACTGCTTCAGCTTCTACTACACCTCAGACTATTTCAGGAACTGGTGTATTTAGAAATAATATTGTTACAGCAAGTTCTACTGCTAATTTTAATTCAGTAACAATTAATAATAGCTCTTCAACTGGTGTTACTTTTGCCAATGCAAATTCATTATTGAGCGGTGCAAATACGGGTACAGCATCAGGAACTTTAACCTTTACAACAGGATTTTTAAATACGGGTGCTAATACATTTGTTTTAGGAACTTCAGCTACTTCTAACGGAACTTTATCTTATACTGCAGGTGGCTTTAGCACAGGAAGTACTTTTGCAAGATGGTGGCCTACTACAACAGGAGGGGCAACTATTACAGCTAATACTACTCCTTCTGGAACAGGAACTGGTGTTTATCCTTTTGCTGCAGGAGCCTCAACCGCTCTTGTTGCAAGAAACCTTTACTTAAACCAAACGGCTGCTGCTACAACTGGTGGAAAAATTGCAGTAAAATACAATGATGTTGCAGGAACTAATAGTGTAAATATTGTAGATGGAACTTATACTGTAGATACGCAGGCAAAATCTAATTGGATTGTTTCTCAATCTGGGATTACAGGAACGCCTACTTATAATATGGCGATAAATGGACAAGATATTTATCTAGCTGGTAATGGAAACAGCAGAATCACATTGGTTGCGGCTCCGGCTTCAGGAACACATCAGGCAGGAACAGTTTATGTGAATGCTCAAAGAACAGCTGTTCCATTGGCTAATTTAGCTGATACTTATTATTTAGGTATCTCTGCTTCGGATGTTCCTTTTGTATCTGTTGCCAATGGTAATTGGGGCACTGGTTCTACCTGGAACAAAGGAACTGTACCAACTTGTACGGGTATAGTGCAAATTGCAGCGGGTACAACGGTAACAGTAAATTCTACCGGAAATGTTTCTAAAAATGTTACTATTAATACAGGAGGAACATTAGTAAATGCATCCGGTGATCTTACAATAGGTTGTACTCTTAAAAATAATTCATTAGTAAATAATGGAACATTAACAGTTTCAGGTGGTATACTAAATGTAAATGGTAATGTAAATAATGTAAATGGATCAACATTTAATCAATCAGGTGGAGATATTATTGTAGATGGTAATGATGCAGGTGTAGTAGCTAATTCTGTTGCCTCTGGTACTAATATATTTGGTTTTGGTACTTCGGGAACAGGTGCTACATTAAATTTAACAGGCGGTAAAATTGTTATTGTAGATCCGCATGTTGCAACTTCAGCAGCTGGAGGTACTTCAAATGGACACGCTTTCGCTTATTGGGGTAATGGTTACCGTGCAGGAGCAAATCATACAATTCAATTAGGAGACGGAGTTTCTACTGACGCAGGTGGAAATACAAGTGGTCTTCAGTATAATACTTGGCCAGGCACTGGATATTTTATTGCGGGTAATTTAGTTATTAATTTATCGACAGGTACAAATAGATTTGTTGTACCTCCTTATGCAGTAGGTGTTGAAAAAGATTTAACAATTACTTCTGGTGAGATAAGATTACCTAGTTCAAAAATTAATGGTAATATTGTAAATAATGGTACACTTACTTCTACTGGAACTTTAGAATTAGCATTATGGGGAGCAGATTTAACATCTTCTACTTCTAGCGTGGCATCTACAAATGCACAAACTATATCTGGTACAGGTGTATTTAGAAATTTAGCTGCATCGCCTACTGCTAGTTTAACTAGTTTCACTATAAATAATACTAGCACAGGTGGAGTTACATTAAATGTACCTTTATCAGTAAGTGGTACATTAACTTTAACTCAAGGTTTGGTAACTACAACCAACACCAATTTGTTAACATTAGGTACAGCAACAGCTGCCGGAACTTTATCAGGAGGTTCACCTACTGCTTATATTAGTGGACCTTTTGCAAGAACTATTGGTAATTCTAACACGGCTTATATCCATTATCCGGTTGGTAAAACTGCTTATGCTCCGGTTTGGTTATCACCGGCTACTACAGCTGTTTCAGTGATGAAAGCTGAAGCATTTGATTCTAACTCAGGTACTGCAGGTTTTGGTGTAATAAACCTTTCTGCAACAAGAAGATGGGAAGCTCCATTAGTTTCTGGAACAATGACAGGTATTAATGTAAGATTAGGTGACAGTAATATTCAAACAGGATATATTCCTGTACATGCTCCGGCTGCATCAGGTGCTTACTTAAATCTTTTTGGAGATACTGCTGCATATGTTGCAGGAACTGCTACAGTGCCTAATAATATTCAGTCTGCTGTTGCTATGAACAACACTGATTATGCAGGATTCTTATCATATGCACAAAAAGATCCTAGTTTAGGTACGGTTGAGAATGTGTCAAACAAAAACAATATCAAAGCATATCCAAACCCATTTGCTGATGTCTTGAATATTTCAGACATTTCAAATGTAAAATCTATCTCTGTGGTAGATATCTCTGGTAAATTGGTTAAAACGTTTGATAAACCAGAATCTACACTTCATTTAAGAGAATTAAATTCAGGAATGTATTTAGTTATCCTTAATATGAAAGATGGTTCTAAACAAGCTATAAAAGCAATTAAAAAATAGTATATTATTATATTATTACTTTTAGAGATCGATTTATATCGATCTCTTTTTTTTATTAATGAATTATTAAAATATTTACCATTTTAAAAGTATTTTATTTAATTTAGTAATAACAAATAATTTATATTGATAATGAAAAAAAATCTACTTGTCGGAGCCGCTGCTCTGTTTTCATCATTTTTGTATTCTCAAACTTATTGCACACCTAGTTTTGCTTCAGGTTGCACTTATGGAGATCAGATTGATAGTTTCCAAATCCCAAGTGTTGCATTCAGTCATACGGATACAGTATGCTCTACAGGAGCGTATGGAGATTTTACATCACAGTCTATTAACTTGAATGCTGGAGTCAATTACCCTTTTCAGATTACCCATGGGTTTGGAGATCAAATCGTTAAAATCTGGATCGATTTTGATAATAACGGAACATTTACGGATGCAGCTCCGGAACTTGTTGCAACAGCTTCAAGTATTTTACAGGGTAATGATAATATTACTTACGGTAACCTTTCGATTCCGGCGACAGTAACACCTGGAACATATAGAATGCGTGTAGGCGACCGATATAGTACAGATCCAATACCTTGTAATACAGACGGATATGGAGAAGCGCACGATTACACCGTTGTTGTGGGAGCGGCTCCTAGCTGCATTGCTCCTACGGCCCCCACAGTTTCAGCAATAACGGCCAGTGGTGCCACACTTTCGTGGACAGCTTCTTCAAGTGCTGTAGGGGTAGGTTACGAGTATTACGTTTCGACCTCTCAAACAGCACCTACAAATACGACGCAGGCAACAGGATCAGTAACAGGATCTGCGGTTCTCACAACCCCACTGTCTAATTTAGCGCCTGTAACAAATTATTATGTATGGGTAAGATCTGTCTGTACTGCTACTACAAAAAGCAGCTGGTCTGTTCCAACGACATTTAAAACATTGTGTGCTATAGAAGTACAAAACTACACTTTTGATTTTACTGGTGGTGTAACTGAGTGCTGGCAACGTGCAGATGCAGGAACGCCTGCTGGAACACCGTCAGGAAGTGATTCGAACTGGTATGAAGATGGATTCTTAAATAACGGATATGAAGGTGCCATGAAAGTTAACCTTTACTCAAATGCATGGGTAGGTAGATTTGATTCATGGCTGATAACTCCTGCCTTTAACCTTTCGGGAGGAGCGTATCAGGTGAAGTTTGATTATGGTTTAACTCAGTATAATAGCACAGATCCAAGTTCTTTGGGATCTGATGATCTTGTTCAGTTTGTGATCTCTCAAGACGGTGGTACAACGTGGAACGTACTCCAAACTTGGGATGCCTCAAGCGCAGTGTCAAATACTTCAACACCATATTCGTTTAGTTTGGCCAATTATCCTGGCGCCAACACGAAATTTGCTTTCTATGCAACCAATGGGGATGTTGTAGATCAGAACGATACAGAATTTTTCATTGATAATTTTACGGTTGAAAATACAACACTGTCAACAAGCGAAACAAATAAAATAAAAGATAAAATCCAGGCATATCCTAATCCTTTTGCTGACGTTTTAAACATTACGGATATATCGGGCGTACAGACAATTTCTGTAGTGGATGTTTCTGGTAAAATTATTAAGTCGTTTAATAAACCGGAAACAAGGATTTATTTGGCAGGTTTGCCATCAGGGATGTATATGATTGTCTTACAGATGAAAGATGGTTCTAAGCAAACTATTAAAGCAATTAAAAAATAATTTATTTTTAAAATCCTTTTTAGAAGAGGCTGGTCAATAGATCAGTCTCTTTTTTATTTAGCTTAAAATAAAAAAGCTTTCCATTAATACAGAAAGCTCTAATTTTTATTAGAAGTACCATTATTCATTTGGCTTCACAGGTTGTACTTCTCCGGTTGGCATCGTTTGAAATAACTCAGGTAAAACCATTTGCAGGATAAAATAAACAACTACGGTAAGTACAATTAAAGAGAATAGAATGATAATAGCTTTATTAGGCGTATTTTTCTTTTGTGGTTCCATGATTTTGTCGATTTAGATTAATAGATCAATTCGTATAAAATCTACTAAGCCAATTTCTTGCCACACTGTTTGCAGTAGCGCGCATCATCGTCAATATCTTCATTTCCGCAACGTTCACAGATAAGCTCCAGATTCTGTCTTTTATTTCTCATTTCGGCAGTTACGATTCCGGTAGGAACAGCAATAATTGAATAACCGGCAAGCATCAGAATAACAGCAAAAAATTTCCCCATCGGAGTTATGGGTGAAACATCTCCGTATCCAACCGTTGTTACCGTCACTACAGCCCAATAAATAGATTGTGGAATCGTTTCAAAACCAGGTCTTCCGCCTTCCACCATAAACATTAATGAACCAACGATTACTGAGAAAATAATCAGAAACAATAGAAAGATATAAATTTTTCTTGAACTGTTTTTCAAAGCTCTCACAATCACAGTTCCGTCGTTCATGAAATCCAAAAGATTGAAAACCCTGAAAACTCTCAGCATTCTCAACATTCTGAAAATTAAAAAATATTTGGTTACCGGGAAAAAGAAGCTCAGATAAAAAGGAATTAATGCTAGAAAATCAATAATCCCGAAGAAACTGAAGATGTAATGTTTTTTGTTTTTTACAACTGCAATTCTCGACCAGTATTCTGCGGTGAAAAATATCGAAATAACCCATTCAGAAATGATAAAATACGTATGAAACTTCTTATCGAGTTTGGGCACACTTTCCATCATAATAATAAAAGTGCTCACCAATATGAGTGATAGAAGGATGACGTCGAAAAGTTTTCCGAGTTTCGTATCAGAGCGGTAGATGATTCGGTACAAAAACCTTTTCCAGAGCTTATCTTCCGGAACAAGATTGTGTTCTCTTTCCATGAGTGTTTTTGTTTTGAATAAAATTATAATTAATTTCGTAACAAACTTACAGAATAAAATGACAATAAAAGAAGTAATTTCTATCCTAGAAAGTCAGATTGCCATTCCTCAGGCGGAAGATTTCGATAATGTCGGACTTTTATGCGGAGTTCCCGATCGTAATGTGAGTGGAGTTTTGTTTTGTCATGATGCCTTGGAAAATGTTATTGATGAGGCGGTTACCAGAAACTGCAACTTGGTTGTTTGTTTTCACCCGATTATTTTTTCAGGTTTAAAATCAATCACAGGAAAAAACTATGTTGAAAGAGCTGTTTTAAAAGCTATTGAAAATAAAATTGCGATTTATGCCATTCACACCGCTTTCGATAATGATTATTTTGGAGTCAATGCAGGAATCTGTCATCAGTTAGGTCTTAAAAACTTAAAAATACTTCAGCCTAAAAAAAATAATTTAAAGCAACTTACGGTATATGTTCCGAATGAACATTCTGAACAGTTAAAAGAAGCTCTTTTTTCAGCGGGAGCAGGAAATATCGGTTTTTATGACGAATGCAGCTTTAAGATTAATGGAAACGGAACTTTCAGACCGATTGAAGGCTCAAATCCTTTCTCAGGTCAACAAAATGTAAGAGAAAATGCTGATGAAAGCATGATTTCTGTAATTTTTGAAGCGTATAAACAGAATCAGATCATTGTTGCGATGAAAAAAGCGCATCCTTATGAGGAAGTAGCACATCAGATTTATTCTTTAGACAATGAAAATCAATATTCAGGTTTGGGAATGTATGGCGAATTTGATATAGAAATGGATGAAAAAGATTTTCTGAAATTTATTAAAGATAAATTTAATGTTGAGGTGATTAAACATTCAGATTTTACAGATAAGAAAATCAAAAGAGTAGGGGTTTTGGGTGGTTCCGGAGCAAGCGGAATTAAATCTGCTCTGGCTAAAAAATGTGACGCATATATCACCGGAGATCTTAAATATCATGATTATTTCCTGGCAGAATCTAAAATGCTGATTTGTGATGTAGGGCATTATGAATCGGAACAATGGGTTGCTCAACAATTATTTGAAATTTTGTCGCAAAAAATTAGTACATTTGCAATCTTAAAATCTAGTGAAAAAACAAACCCCGTAAATTATTTCCTTTAGATATGGCGAATATAACCGATATTTCAGTTGAAGAAAAATTAAGAGCTTTATATGATTTACAGATCATAGATTCAAGACTAGACGAGATCCGTAATACAAGAGGAGAATTGCCAATCGAAGTTGAAGATCTTGAAATCGAGATAGAAGGTCTTGAAACAAGAGCTGAAAAATTTCATGCAGATATTAAAGAGCAAAATGATCAGATCAACACCAAAAATGAAGTGATCAACCACGCAAAAACTCTTATCGAGAAATACAAATCTCAGCAGGATAATGTAAGAAACAATAAAGAGTTTGAAGCTTTAGGAAAAGAAATGGAATATCAGGAGCTTGAAATTCAGCTTTCTGAAAAAAGAATCAAAGAATTTGGTGCTAAAATCGCTCATAAAGAAGAAACTTTAGCAGAACTTAATAATAAAATCAACGATCTTAAGAATCACCTTAAATTCAAAAAAGAAGAATTAGAGGGTCTGATCGCTGAAACTCAGAAAGAAGAAGAATATCTTATCGAAAAATCTAAAGAATTCGCTTCTAAAATCGACGAAAGATTATTGGCTTCTTACAACAGAATTAGAACAAGTTCTTCTACAGGTTTAGCGGTTGTAGGTCTTGAAAGAGGTGCTCCGAAAGGATCGTTCTTTACAATTCCGCCACAAAAGCAAATGGAAATCGCTCAGAGAAAGAAAATCATTATTGATGAGCATTCAGGGAAAATCCTTGTTGACGACGAGTTGGTGATGGAAGAAAACGAAAAAATGAAATCTGTAATTAAGTTTTAATTATTTATTTCTGAAAATATAATAGCTGTCCCAAATTTTTGAGACAGCTTTTTTGTTTTTAAAACACGAATTGCACAAATGTTTTCACTAATAGCTCAAATCCTTTTCGTGAGATATTACATGATTTATATGTCCTACTTGTCATTCAGAACGGAACGAAGTGGAGTGAAGAATCTTTTTTCAATAAAATTAGTGTTATTAGTGAAAAACATTAATGTCATTAGTGTTTAAATCAAAAAAAACCGCCTCAAAAGAAGCGGTTTCATATTATTCATGATGTTCATACATCTTATTATACAAATCAGTAAATTTCTCTTTAATTGCTTTTCTTTTCAACTTTAAAGTTGGTGTCAAAAGTCCGGATTCAATTGCCCAAACTTCAGGCGTCAGTTCAATTTTTTTGATTTTTTCCCAGTTACCTAAATGTTCGTTGATATCGTCAATCTCTTTTTCAATTCTCGCTTTTAATTCAGGACTTTTTGCAATTTCAGCGGGTGTTGTTCCGATGCTGAGATTGTTTCTCATTGCCCAGCTTTTAGCAAATTCAAAATCAGGCTGAACCAAAGCAGTCGGCATTTTCTCACCGTCTCCTACAACCATGATCTGTTCAATAAATTTTGAAGCCTTGGCCAAATTTTCAATCGTTTGCGGAGCAATATATTTTCCTCCGGAAGTTTTAAACATTTCCTTTTTACGGTCGGTAATCTGTAAAAATCCTTCGCTGTCGATGTGACCGATGTCCCCTGTTTTGAAAAATCCGTCTTCTGTGAATGTTTCTTTGGTTTGCTCTTCATTTTTAAAATAGCTTTTAAAAACAGAAGGACCTTTTACCGTAATTTCACCGTCTTCCTGAATTTTTACCGTTAAATTATCCAGAGGATGACCTACAGTTCCAATTTTCATTTTTCCGAAAGAATTTACCGAAATTACAGGCGAAGTTTCTGTTAAACCATAACCTTCCAGAATAGGAATTCCAGCGTTTTGAAACATCAAGTTTAATCTTTTCGATAAAGCTGCTGAACCGGAAACCAAAGTGATGATCTCGCCGCCTAAACCTTCTCTCCATTTTTTAAAGACTAATTTATCGGCAATGATTTCAAACAATCCCGAAGGTTTTGAAACCTCTTTCTTTTTTTGGATTATATCTAATGCCCAGAAGAAAATTTTCTGTTTAATTCCGCCCGCAGAAGAACCGGTTGCATAGATTTTATCGTAAACTTTTTCTACCAGTCTTGGAACAACACTCATGTAATGAGGTTTTACTTCTTTTACATTTTCACCCATTTTTTCGATGCTCTCTGCAAACCAAATGGAGAAACCATTGTATTGGAAAAGATAAAACAGCATCCTTTCAAAAATATGGCAGATCGGTAAGAAGCTTAAAACACGTGTATCTTTATAATCTAAACTTTTTTTCTTAGGTATTCTAGGAATTGAACCTAAAACATTCGAAACAATATTTTCGTGAGTCAGCATTACGCCTTTCGGTTTTCCAGTTGTTCCGGAAGTATAAATTAAGGTTGCTAAATCTTCGGGATTAATGGCTTTTGAAAGATCTTCCACTTCAATTTGGGTAGAATCGTCTTCACCCAAGTCAAGAATCTCCTTCCAGTTGGCTGCTCCGCTGATGTTGTCGAAAGTGAAAACGCCCTGCAAGCTCGTAACATTATGTTTAATCTTCATGACTTTATCCAGAAGATCCTTATCGGAAACAAAGCAGTATTTAATTTCAGCATTATTAAAGATAAATTCATAGTCTTCCGGTGAAATACTCGGGTAAACGGGAACGGAAACCACACCGATCTGTGAAAGTCCAAGATCCATTACTGCCCATTCAGTACGGGAGTTTGTGGTGATGAGCGCAATTTTATCACCAGGTTTAATGCCAAGCTTTAAAAGCCCTCTTGAAATTTTATTTCCCTGATTGATAAACTCCTGAGTCGACGTTTTTTTCCATTCTCCGTGATATTTTGTAACAAACATGTCACTTTTAGGAAAATGCTGTAGTGCATAATGGGGTATATCGAATAATCTTTTTATAGACATGGTATTTATTATATAGTTAGAATTTTAAATATAAGCATTTTTTTTAATTGCGGAAATTAGAACTAATGATTTAAAAATTAGTAAAATGTATGCCATAATATGTTCTATAATTTAATTTTAATTTGATTTCAATGAATATAATTTAATGAGCCTAATTTCAAATTATTAATTCTGTTTTCAGATTTGTACAAAAAGTGTAAATTAGCGACCATATAATAGAAAATTTTTATGGACTTTAATTTATCAGAAGAACAGCTGATGATTCAGCAGGCAGCGAGAGATTTTGCACAAAACGAGCTATTACCGGAGGTTATCGAAAGAGATCGTGATCAGAAATTTCCGACTGAGCAAGTGAAAAAAATGGGGGAGATGGGGCTTTTAGGAATGATGGTTGATCCTAAATACGGTGGTGCCGGAATGGATAGTGTTTCTTACGTTTTGGCGATGGAAGAGATTGCAAAAATTGATGCTTCTGCGGCTGTTGTAATGTCTGTAAACAACTCTTTGGTATGTGCAGGTCTTGAAAAATTTGCCTCTGAAGAACAAAAAGTGAAATATCTTACGCCGCTTGCAAGCGGACAGGTAATCGGAGCTTTTGCTTTGTCTGAGCCTGAAGCGGGTTCTGATGCAACTTCTCAGAAAACCACTGCTGAAGATAAAGGAGATTATTATTTATTAAACGGTATCAAAAACTGGATCACTAATGGTGGAACGGCTTCTTATTATATCGTAATCGCTCAGACAGATCCTGAGAAAAAACATAAAGGAATCAATGCTTTCATCGTTGAAAGAGGTTGGGAAGGTTTCGAAATCGGATTGAAAGAAGACAAATTGGGAATCAGAGGAAGTGATACCCATTCTTTAATCTTCAACAACGTAAAAGTACCGAAAGAAAACAGAATCGGTGAAGACGGTTTCGGATTCAATTTTGCAATGGCTGTATTGAACGGTGGTAGAATCGGTATTGCTTCTCAGGCTTTAGGTATCGCTTCTGGAGCTTACGAATTGGCTTTAAAATATGCTAAAACAAGAAAAGCTTTCAAAACTGAAATTATCAATCACCAGGCGATTGCTTTTAAATTGGCAGATATGGCAACTCAGATTACGGCTGCAAGAATGCTTTGCTTCAAGGCTGCTTGTGAAAAAGATGCCGGAAAAGACATTTCTGAAAGTGGAGCAATGGCAAAACTATACGCTTCTCAGGTTGCGATGGACACTACAATTGAAGCGGTGCAAATTCACGGTGGATACGGATATGTAAAAGAATATCACGTAGAAAGAATGATGAGAGATGCAAAAATCACTCAGATCTATGAAGGAACTTCTGAAATCCAGAAAATTGTGATTTCTAGAAGTATTTCAAAATAATTCTAATAATTAAATGATGAAAAAAATTCTTTTATCATTATTTTTTATGGCTTTAATAAATGGTTTTATTTCTGCTCAAGACTTAAAACTAACTAAAGATAAAGTTGTTATAGATAATAAAGAAGTCTTTAAATATGAAAAACAGAGTTTTGTTGAATATTCATTATTCGATTTAAAGAATGATGAAGTATTGAACCTTCAATTTAAAGATAACGGTACAGCTTATGAATCAGACGATTATATGGTATTTAATTTTGTTGGTATTGGCGTGAAATTTAGCTCAACCAATTTTGAAAAAATAGCTGGATTAGGTTCTAAGAGCATGATGAAAAACTTAATTCAATGGCTTTTGAAGGAAAAAGTTTTTTCAAATGACGGAAACTTAGATAAAGATAAATTAGAAATCTTTATTAACAAGTATGAAATGTAATTATATTTAAAACAAAACACTACTTATGAAAAAATCTTTGTGGATCACCGTTGGAGTAATTTTACTTCTTGTTGGAGTTTTCGTCTGGTATAAATTTTTCTTCGTTTTCGGAGAAGGAGTGAAATCAGGTTACCTTAATTATGCCATTAAAAAAGGGTATGTTTTTAAAACCTATGAAGGGAAATTAATTCAGGAAGGCTTTGGAAAAGGTAAAACCGGAACGATTACAAGCTATGAGTTTGAATTTTCTATTTCTGATCCGGAAGTTTTCAAACAATTGGAACTCAACAGCGGGAAAGTCTTTGATCTTCATTATAAAGAATACAAAGGCGCTCTGCCGTGGCGTGGAAACACAAGATATGTCGTAGACAAAGTAGTGAATATGAAATAACAGTAAAGGCTCTCAATCGAGAGCCTTTTACTTTCACCAAACCACAAATATTAATAATATTATGAGGTGATAAAATTAATAGAAAAACCGATTACTTGGTAAATTATTCCCTTAAAATTTACTTAAAAATTAATTTATTCTTAATTGGAATGATTTCCGGATTGATTACTGGTTTTCTTTTTGTAAAAATAATACCCAATTCCTGCGATTACAAAAAGCGGCCAAAGCGGAAGGATAAACAGGAAAATTGAGGTAATAACATTCCATCCGGAAGAAACGGCAGCAAGAGATTTTCCGCCAAAAGTTTCAGGTTCATTTTTTACCAAAGCAGTTTTTGTAGTTCCGTAAAGCGTAATTTCAACATCACACATCGTATTATTTACAAAATCCTGTCCGGTTACATCAATTCCTTTATTTTCAACCTCACCGATGTTGTAGCTCAAATCATCCATCAGATAATCAAACTTCTGGATCGGAACTTTTACTCTTAAATAAGCCGTTTTATTTTCATTGTTGTTTAAAGAAATATTTTCGCTTTTTATAAAACCGTCATATTTTCTTACCTCTTCTTTTACAATTTCTTTTGCGGTTTCGGCATCATTCACATTCAATTCCAGAACACCTGTTTTTATCATTTTATTTTTAGAAATAGGTTCATGAACTTGTGGTTTGTTTTTATAAACAATTTTGGTTTCTTTAATGACTTTCGGAGCAGGAACGTTCACGACGATTTTCTTCTCAGCAGAATCTTTCTTTTCAGTTTTAGACTCAAGCTTCAGATGGGTAATTTTATCTGATAAAGAATCAATGCTTTTGGAAGTTGCTTCGATTTTCTGTTCGGCTTCACTTTTTGTTTTTTCGAAGTCTTTAATTCGGATACTTGCAGAATCAAAAACCGCATTTGCTTCATCATTGATTGAATTAATTTTTTCCTTAACCTTTGTAACCGCACTATCTGTGCTGCTTATCGCATCTTCTAACTGAGATGTTGCTGCTTCACCTTTTTTACACATGATAAACGTGCTTGATACCGCAACTAATAAAATGAATTTTTTCATAAGATTATTTTTTTGTTGAAGTAAAATTATGAGTGAATTTTTTGTAATGGTTGTAAAAGAAATGTATGATTCTGGTAAAATTTTATTTCATTGATAATGAGCTTTTTGTAAATTAAAATATGGTATTTTACAACAGTTTTAATAAATTATAAAAAATGTTAAAAGTTTTTTTTCTTTGGAAAAATAATAATATTTAACTTTGCTTTTTAAGAGTTTGATATGAAATTCCTTTGTCTGATTGTTTTCTCGTTTTTGTTTGTTGCGTTAGGGAATAATTGCACAAACTCTGCGGGCTTAAAAAATGATTTAAATCAAAGGGTTTCAATGACTGAAAAAAATAATTCGGTAGAGTTTTCCGAAGTGAGAAGGCTGAATAGAGAGGTGTCTTTAAAAGAGGCAACAATCATTACAACTTTTAATGAAACTTTAGCGATTTATAAACGACTGGATGACAAAAAATTTTCCAGATCGGCACCGATTCCTACAATTTCGGATGATGAATTTCTTTTAGTATTAAAACCAATAATGAAAAAACAGACTTTCGGAGATATTGAAGTTACTGAAATAAAAGAAAATGACTCTGTCTTAAATGTTTATTATAAAGAAGTTTCTAATGATGAATATTTAGCCGAGAAACAAAAAAATCCTATTCTGATTTTAAAAATAAAAGGAAATATTCCTAAAAGTGTAAAACTTATAGCCGTTAATATTTAAAAAAATAAAAAAATATATGAAGAAAAAACTACTCGTTCTGGGTACTTTACTTTTGTTTTCTGCAGCAGGTTTTGCTCAGAAGAATCACTGGAAGAAATTTGATTCTAATATCAACAACAGTGAAGTTCGTGAGAATAATGTAAGAATTACAGACTATTCTCTTTTTACACTGAATATTCAGGATATTCAAAACCAATTGATGAATGTTGCTGACAGAGATTATATCTCCAGTCGTAAAGGGATATTGATGAATTTCCCGAATCTTGCTGGAAGTTATGATACCTACGAAGTTTATGAGTCATCTACAATGCACCCTGATCTTCAGAACAGATATTCCGAAATCAAATCTTATATAGGATTTAAAAAAGGAGATCAGTCATCAACTTTAAGATTTACCATTGATCCTTATTTCGGATTTAATGGCATGATCTCGAATAACGAAGGGATTTATTACATTGATTCTTACACAAAAGATAATCAGGTATATAAAATCTACGACCGAAAAAAAGCATCTTCTCTCAATCAGTTTGAATGTCTTTTTAATGGGGACAGCGAGCTGAAAGAATCTGCTCTCAATCAAAAAACAGTGATCGACGGATTAAACAGAAAGTATCGTCTTGCCATTACTACAACCACAGAATATACAGCATATATTGCTGGACAGGCGGGTGTAGGTTCAGGAACGGATGCTCAGAAAAAAGCGGCTGTACTTGCGGCAGTAAATTTAGCGGTAACCAGATTAAATCAGGTTTTTGAAAGGGATATTGCGGTAAGATTACAGCTTATAGCCAATACAGATGCGCTGTTTTTCATCAGCACAGATACTTTCAATGCTTTGGACGCGGGGCAAATGCTCAATGAAAATATTACGGTTACAAACAACATCATCGGTGCGGCTAATTACGACATCGGCCATTTATTCTTCCAGGCAAATGCAGGAAATGACAATGGTCTTGCGGCAACCCCTTCAATCTGTGGAGGTAGTAAAGCAGGTGGCGTTACAGGATCGGCCGTTCCGGTTGGAGATCCTTTCGTAATAGATTATGTTGCCCATGAAATGGGTCACCAGTTTGGCGCAATGCATACTCAAAACAATAACTGCAACAGAAATGTGCCTACGACTATTGAGCCGGGAAGTGCAAGTTCAATCATGGGGTATGCGGGTATTTGTCCTCCCAACGTTCAGTCAAACAGTGATGCATATTTCCATTCGATAAGCATCAATGAGATGTACACCAGACTGACATCAGGTGCTACATCAACGTGTGGAGTTAAAACTTCAATTGCAAACGGAGAACCGGTTGTAAATGCTGGTTTAGATAGAAATATTCCGAAGAGCACACCGTTTTTGTTAACAGCAACAGCAACAGATCCTAATAATGACCCGTTAACATATACATGGGAACAGATTGATGCGGGTGTTGCTCCAATGCCTCCTCAACCGACAAATACTGTCGGACCTCTTTTCAGATCTGTAATGCCTACAGCTTCACCATCAAGATATTTCCCAAGACTTTCAACGATTGTTTCGGGATATAATCCAGCAATAGTGAATCCGGCAGATGTAAAAGCCTGGGAAAAACTTTCTTCAGTCGCCAGAGCTTTAAATTTCTCTGTCATGGTAAGAGATAATAATTCACTTGGAGGGCAAACGGGACGTGATGATGTAAAACTTACAGTTATTGATACAGCAGGTCCTTTTGTGGTAACTTCTCAAAATACTGTGGGAACTGTGTGGACGGAAGGACAATCTCAGACTGTAACTTGGGATGTTGCGAACACAACAGCTGCTCCGGTAAGTACTCCAAACGTAAGTATTTTGTTGTCGACTGACGGTGGTCTTACTTTTCCTCATATTTTGGTTGCAAGTACACCAAATGACGGAACTCATACGTTCAATGTGCCGGGAGGTTTAGGTAACAGTACCACTGCAAGAATTATGGTGAAAGCTGTAGAAAACGTATTTTTAAATGTAAATTCACAGAATTTTACAGTTAATTCTTCTGCTGTTGTGGTGCCGCCAATTCCGAACCCTGGAACTCCGGGTACACCAGGTACTCCAGGAACACCAGGAACTTCACCTTCTATTGTTTACCAAGGTTTAATGATTTATCCTATTCCTTCTTATGACGGGTATGTTTACATCAAATTAGATTTCCCTAGACTAAGCCCGCTTGCACCTTATGCATTCTCATATACTATTTATGCGATGGATGGGAAGCTTGTAATTCCTAAGAGAAATCGCCTTTTCTTCGCAGAGCATTTAGAGAAAATTGATCTGACACATTTACCTACTGAAGCTTACATGATCGAAGTTGAGCTACAGGGAGAGAAAATTGTTAAAAAGCTATTGATGCTTAGAAAATAAGATTATAATTATCAATAATAATAAACCCGCTAAGTAAAGACTTAGCGGGTTTTATTTTAAACTAATCAAAATTGATTTAGTGATAATTAAGCATTTTGAAATTCACTGATAAAGTGCAGTTTCACATTTGGGAATTTTTCCTGTGTCATATGAATGGTAAAAGAAGAATCTGCCAGGAAAACCAATTGGTTATATTTATCTCTTGCCAAGAATCTTTGTTTCAATCTTGCAAATTCTTTGAATTCGTCTGATTTTTCATCAGCTTCAACCCAACAAGCTTTATGCATAGAAAGGGGCTCATAAGTACATTTTGCACCATATTCGTGCTCCAAACGATATTGGATAACTTCATACTGAAGGGCTCCAACGGTTCCGATGATTTTTCTGTTGTTCATCTCAAGCGTAAATAACTGGGCAACTCCCTCGTCCATCAGCTGATCGATACCTTTTGCCAATTGTTTTGCCTTCAACGGATCATTATTATTAATATATCTGAAATGTTCAGGGGAGAAGCTCGGAATACCTTTAAAGCTTAATTTCTCGCCACCTGTCAACGTATCACCAATTCTGAAGCTTCCTGTGTCATGAAGACCAACAATATCTCCAGGGAAGCTTTCGTCCACTACTTCTTTTTTGTCGGCGAAGAATGCGTTTGGAGAAGAGAATTTCATTTTTTTGCCTTCTCTTACCAATAGATAATTTTCGTTTCTTTTAAAAGTTCCCGAAACAATTTTCACAAAGGCAAGCCTGTCTCTGTGCTTCGGATCCATATTTGCGTGGATTTTGAAAACAAACCCTGTGAAAGTGCTTTCTTCAGGCTTCACAAGACGGGTATCGCTTTCTTTTGGCTGCGGCATCGGAGCGATGTCGATGAAAGCGTTTAATAATTCACGAACTCCAAAATTATTCAAAGCAGAACCAAAGAAAACCGGCTGTAGATCTCCTTTCATATAATCTTCACGATTAAATTCAGGATAAACCGATTGAATTAAATCTAATTCTTCTCTTAAAGTGGCAGCTGCTTTTTCACCGATCACCTCATCAATCGAAGAATCATTAATATCATCAAACTTAATAGAATCACCAACTTTCTGTTTTTTCTCTTCTAAGAATAACTGAATATTGTCTTCCCAAATATTATAAATTCCCTGGAAGTCGCTACCCATACCGATTGGTAAAGAAAGCGGACAAACCGTTAATCCTAATTTTTGTTCAACTTCATCCAACAAATCGAAAGCGTCTTTACCTTCACGGTCAAGTTTATTAATGAAAACCAACATCGGGATGTTTCTCATTCTACAAACCTGAACCAGTTTTTCAGTCTGTTCCTCAACTCCTTTTGCAACATCAATGACAACAATTACAGAATCAACCGCGGTCAAAGTTCTATAAGTATCTTCTGCAAAATCCTTGTGACCCGGAGTATCCAGAATATTGATTTTGTGATCTCTGTATTCGAAAGCCAACACGGACGTTGCCACAGAGATCCCTCTCTGCCTTTCAATTTCCATAAAATCGGAGGTTGCTCCTTTTTTTATTTTGTTGGATTTTACCGCGCCCGCTTCCTGAATCGCACCCCCGAAAAGTAGTAACTTCTCTGTAAGGGTAGTTTTTCCGGCATCGGGGTGAGAGATAATTCCGAAGGTTTTTCTTTTTTCTATTTCTTTGATTAAGTCTGACATATCGTATTTTGAAGTTGCAAAAATCGTGAATTTTGTCGAATCCTGAAAATTTGATTTTTTTATTTTTTCTTTAACTTATGATTAAGTTTAAATTTATTGGAAAAACGCAAAGGCGCAAGGTTTAATAAGAGTTTTTCTGTTTTTAAGGCGCAAGGAGAAAATCGGAGATTTTCTTTTATAATGCAGATGATAATTTTATCGTAGATAAAATCTTTGCGCCTTAAAGTATGGTATTACATAAAAGCTTTGTGTCTTTGCGAAACACCAACCTGAATTCAATTATAAATTTTTATAAGAATAAATATGATAGATTTTAGAAAATACAATCACATTTTTGAAAGACATTCCTGTCATTAATATTTTGCTGATTTCTTTTTAAGGAAATACGCCAGCCCCAATCCTATAAAAACCATTGTAGCACTGAACGGAAAGATAAACTGCATCCCGAAAAAATCAGCAACACTACCGATAATTGGTCCTGCAACGCCTAAAGATATATCAATGAAAAGTCCGTAACCTGCCAAAGCAGATCCTTGACTGGATGGAGAAACACTTTTTATGGCCATTACTCCCAAAGCCGGAAATATTAATGAAAATCCTAATCCTGTAATTCCTGCTCCGATTAATGCGATTTGTGCATTCGGGGCAAAGGCTATGAAAAGCAAGCCAATCGTTTCAACTAAAAGACAGGCAATAGCAACTTTAATTCCACCATAATTATTAATAACATTACTGAAAACCAGTCTTCCCGCAACAAATAATCCTCCAAAAACTGAAAGACACAACGCACCATTGTTCCAGTGAAAATGATTATAATATAAAGTAATGAACGTAGAAATACTTGCAAAACCAATTCCGCCTAAAGCAAGACAAACTCCGAAAGGAGCAACTTTTCCTAAGACTTTCCAGAAAGACTGGGCTTCCTGCGGATTGGAATTTGTTTTATTCTCTTTGGTTTTTGCAAAAAGAAATCCTAAAATTCCCAGAATTATGGAAAGAATTCCGATTCCGTACAAACCGAATTCATGCTCAATGGTAACACCTAAAGAAGCTCCGATTGCCAACGCTCCGTAACAGGCAACCCCATTATAAGAAATAATTTTTGCCGTATGCTTTTCGCCGACCGCCATCATTGCCCAGTTAATAGGACTTGCACCAATCATTCCTTCAGCACAGCCTGTCAATAAACGGGTAATAACCAAAAACGAAAGACTGATTAAAGGTGAGAGTTTAAAATAATAAGCTAAGATCAAAAAAACTCCGGCCAAAGAAAAACTGATCATGCTGAATAAAACAGCAGGTTTTGGACCTTTTCCGTCAATGACCTTTCCCGAGTACGCTCTAAGAAAAAACGTTGAAACATATTGCAAGCTGATAACCAGTCCGGCAATTAAAAGACTGAAGCCTAAATTTTTGCTAATGAAGATCGGAAGAACCGATAATGATAAACCAATAATGAAATAACCGACAAATGTGAAACAGACGTATGTAAGGAGCTGAAGATTCACATTTTCTTTGCGGTGTAAAGAGCTGTCCATGTAAAAGAAAAAATTAAGCTGCAAAGATAGTTTGATGTGAGTTGAAATCGGTAAGAATATGATAGATAAAACTTATTGTTTCATATTGACAAAATGAAGCATCCGTAGAGTAAAATATTTTATTGCTCAAGATTTTGAGCTAAAATAAATTATCTTTGTTTCTTAAAAAAAATCAGACTTTATGGAGCGATCAAGGTATCCGAAATATATTTTTGACTGGATTGGTGGTTTAATACTCTTCGCAGGTTATATCGCAGGAAGTATTGCAGTTGGTTTTGTGGGATTAGGATCAAAATTTGTTTTCAGAGTAGATTTTATGCAAAAACCATGGTTTTTAATGCTTTCTAATGCTGTTGTTTTTTGTCTGATGATTGCAGCTTTTGATTTTCTGATGGTTCGTCCAAAGACGGGTAAAAAGCTCAATTTCAATTTTTCACCAACTAATTTTTATACCTATTTACTAATTTTTCCATTAATGTTGGGGATGATGTTTATCGGTGAGTTTGTTACGTCACAAATTCCGACAACCGGACTTTTTTTTGGTAATTATTATGAGTTTTTTGAAAATCTAATGTCAAATCTTGTTGATGACCCGATTGTTATGATCATTACTGCGGTTATTATGGCGCCAATTTTTGAAGAAATTATTTTCAGAGGAATTATTCAGAAAGGTTTGATCAATAAAGGAGTAGAACCCTGGAAGGCAATTCTGCTTTCAAGTATTTTATTTGGTATTATTCATGCAAATCCGTGGCAATTTGTCGGGGCAAGTTTATTGGGTTTTGTCTTAGGTTTGGTGTATTACAAAACAAAATCTTTGCTTTTACCAATGCTTTTACACGGGTTTAATAATCTTTGTTCGTCAATATTAATATTTTATACCAAAACGGAAAGCTTTGCTGAAGCTTTTAAAGTTTCAGAATACATTATTCTGGCTATAGGAATTGTACTTTTTTCTTTATTTTACTATTTGTTTATGAAGAAAAACAAAGTACATTATTCTGAAATTTAACTAAATACTAATCTCACAAATGCTTTCACGAATTTTACAATGCAGGAATTGTGTTTTTTAGTGAAAAAAAATAGTGCTTTTTGTGTTTAAAAAAATAATTAAAATAAAAAAATGGAATTATTAGTTGCAACCCACAATCTGCATAAAAAAGAAGAAATTCAACAGATTTTAGGAAACGAATTTGTCGTAAAAAGCCTTACCGATTATAATCTTCATGAAGAAATCGTTGAAGATGGAGATTCTTTCAACGCCAATGCTTTAATTAAAGCTAAATACTGTTTCGAAAAAACCGGGATTCCGAGTTTGGGCGATGACAGTGGTTTGGTTGTAGAGTCTTTGGATGGAAGACCCGGGATTTTTTCTGCCCGTTATGCAGGAGACCATGATTTTGCGAAAAACATCGAAAAAGTTTTAAGCGAAATGGAAGGTGTTGAAAACAGAAAAGCTTATTTTATCACCGTTCTTTGTTATTATGATGAAAACGGAGCTCAATATTTCGACGGAAGAGTTCATGGGAATTTGCTGACAGAGAATAAAGGTTTCAAAGGTTTCGGTTATGATCCTATTTTCGTTCCGGAAGGTTATGAAATGACTTTCGCAGAGATGAATCCTGAAGATAAAAACAAAATCAGCCACAGAAAACAGGCTTTGGATTTGTTTCTTGAGTTTTTGAAAGGTTAAGGTTAAGGTTAAGGCTGAGCTTGCCGCTTAGTTTATTTTAATTTTTAATATCAGCCTAAACCTCAGCCTCGACCTAAATTCTCAACTTCAACCTTTTGTTGTACATTTGCTTTAATAAACTATTGATTTGAGTACTTATTTAACGATATTAGGCTTTAATTCGGCAATTCCTACTGTCAATACATCACCTACATCACAGCTTCTGGAAATGGAGGAAAGATGTTTTTTGATCGATTGCGGGGAAGGAACGCAGGTTCAGCTGAGAAAAGCTAAAGCAAGATTTTCAAAAATCAACCATATATTTATTTCGCATCTTCACGGAGATCACTGTTTTGGTCTTCCTGGTTTGATTGCATCTTTCCGGCTTTTGGGAAGAGAAAATCCATTACATGTTTATGGTCCGAAAGGAATTAAAAATATGCTCGAAACCATTTTTACGATTACGGAAACACATCGTGGTTTTGAAGTGATTTATCACGAGCTGGATAAAAATTATTCCGAGAAAATTTATGAGGATAATAGAGTAGAGGTGTTTACTATTCCGCTCGATCACAGGATTTACTGTAATGGCTATCTTTTCAGGGAAAAACCAAAAGACCGTCATATCAATATGAAAGAAGTGGCAAAATATGACGAGATTGAAACCTGCGATTATCACAATTTAAAAGCCGGGAAAGATTTTATTTTAAGTGACGGCTATGTTCTGAAAAATGAAGTTCTGACGACCGAACCCGCGCCTTCAGTTTCCTACGCATTCTGTAGTGATACAAGATATTTGGAATCTGTAATCCCGATTGTGAAAAATGTGACCGTTTTGTACCACGAGTCGACTTTTCTACACGATTTAAAAGAAATGGCAGATTATACAGGTCACGCAACAGCTCTGGAAGCAGCAACAATTGCTAAAAAAGCGGAAGTTAAAAAACTTATTTTGGGACATTTTTCAAACCGTTACGGAGATTTGACGGTATTTACAGATGAAGCAAGACAGATTTTCCCGAATACCTATCTTCCCAAAGCTTTGGAATGTGTGAAATTTTAATTTTGAAATTAAAAATATTTAAACATTAAGATTTTTAGTTTTAAGAATGTTTAAGAGGCAGATAAAGTGGAGTTAAGCAGTAGCTTAATAAATATCTGGAGATATTTTTCTTAAATTATCTATTAAACTTAACGAAATCTTAATGTTTCAATTAAAAATAGTTGATAAAAGAAATGTTTAAATAATGAAGTTGAATTTTTCAGAATTAAAAGATTTTCTCGATGAGAAAGCTGATGTTTACAATAATCCTGAGTTTATTCAGGATGACCCGGTTCAGATTCCGCATCGGTTTTCTTTGAAGCAGGATATTGAAATTGCAGGTTTTTTGGCAGCGACAATTTCTTGGGGAAACAGAAAATCAATTATAAAATCGGCTGAGAAAATGCTCGACATTATGGGAAACTCTCCGTATGATTTTGTTCTGAATCATTCTGAATCTGATTTAAATATAATTAAAGATAAAAGCATTCACAGAACATTTAACGGAGAAGATTTTTCTTATTTTATTAAACAGTTTCGCAAAATTTATCAGGAAAATCAAAGTCTTGAGGATTTGTTTTTAATTCATAAAGATGAAAACAATTTTTATCATTCGATTGAAAGATTCAGGGCTCATTTTTTAGGAATTGAAAAACACAGAACCCATAAACACGTAAGTTCTCCTTACAAGAATTCATCTTCAAAAAGAATCATCATGTTTTTGAGATGGATGACCAGAAAAGATAACCGCGGTGTAGATTTTGGAATCTGGGAAAACATTGATCAGAAGTTTTTGTCGATTCCTTTGGATGTTCACACCGGAAATATTTCGAGAAAACTCGGATTGATTTCCCGAACTCAGAATGACTGGAAAACAGTGGAAGAATTGGATCTCATCATCAGAAAATTTGATGAAAAAGATCCTGCAAAATATGATTTTGCATTGTTTGGATTGGGAGTAACGAAAGAATTATTTTAAATAAAGAATAATGAAAACACCGCACGAGAAAATAGAGTTTTTAGAAAAACTGGCAGACGGAATCACTTCCTGGATTGGATCTATTCCATCTCTTATTCTGCATACCTTATTCTTTATTACTGCATTTTTATTGCCTGCTTTAGGAATTATTGATTTTGATAAAATGCTGCTTGTTTTAACGACGGTTTTATCTCTGGAAGCTATTTATCTCTCGATTCTGATCCAGATGTCGGTGAACAAGAGTCACGAAAAAATTGAAGATATCCAGGAGGATATTGAAGATATTCAGGAAGATATTGAAGAAATCAGTGAAGACATTGAAGAAATTTCTGAGGATCTGGAAGAGATCAGCGAAGATATTGAAGATATTCAGGAAGACATTGAAGAAATCAACGAAGATGAAGACGATGAAGACCACAATGAAAGAGCAAAAAATGTGATCCTTAAAAGCAATGTAAGCTCTAATAAAAACGAAATCAAAGCTTTAAAAGATAAAATTGCTGAACTTCAGAATAAAATTGACGAAATGAAGAAAGATTAAAAAATTTCCTAAAAAAAATTATCTAAAAATTTACCTTTTAAAAGTCTTTTTTATGTATCGAAATTAAATTTAAATTAAAATTTCATTAGAATTTAAGCAAATTACAATATTACTGCCAATAATGTCTGTAAAGGTGTGTTTTAAATCATTAAAAAATGCTAATTTTGAACAAACAACAACAAAATGTTAAAATATAGACTAAAAAATTATCTTTTTCTTTCAGTACTATTATTTGTTTCTACTTCAATTTTTGCTCAAAGAAAACCACCTAAAAATGTAGTCAACGAAATCAACAAAAAAGCCGGAGTATTTATAGATGTAAATGCAGCAGGGTATGCTCCTTCCAATTATACTCCAGAGCAATTGGTAAAGGACATTCTCATCAATGGCGGTTCTACCTGCTCTGTTCCTGATGTATCAAATGTGACGATTACTCCTGCACAACCGGTTACGAGTACAGATCGATTTTGGGGGTATTTTCATAAAGGTACGACAAACTTTCCTTTTACTGATGGAATTGTTTTGACAACAGGCCGAGCCAGAGAAGCAGGAAATGTTGCTTCCGGAGCCAGTTATACGATTCCGAATTCGGGAATCAATGATCCGGACTTGCTTGTAGCAGTACCCAATCCGAATCCTAATGATGATTATAATGATAACGTCATGTTGGAATTTGATTTTGTACCGAATTCCAATCAGGTGAAATTTAATTATATTTTTGCTTCAGAAGAATATTCGGGAACTTATCCTTGTCAGTACTCCGATGCATTCGCTTTATTGATCAAACCTGTTTCGGGTGGTCCGTATGTTAATCTGGCGGTATTGCCAAATAATGCCGGACCGGTTGCCATGACAAATATTCACCCTCTTATTCCTGGTAGTTTCGGTTGTCCTGCAATCAATGAGCAATATTTCGGAGGCTACAATTCTTCACCAAATATCGTAACCAATTATGATGGAAGAACGGTTCCTTTAACTGCTGTCGGAACGGTAACGCCCGGAGTGGCATATCATTTTAAAATGGTATTATCAGATTACAGAGATCACGGCTTTGATTCAGCAGTTTTTATTGAGGGGGGATCTTTTGATATTGGGATTAAACTTGTAGATGGCAATGGTGTCGTATTGCCTTCAACTTTAAATATATGTGATAATGTACCTCAGACTTTAGTTGCACAGTTAAATGCAGTTCCGGGAGCGACTTATCAATGGTATTTAAATGATGCAATAATAAATGGTGCTACATCATCAACTTATATAGCAACTACACCTGGGAAATATGATGTAAAAGTTGTTGTGCCGGGGAATAACTGCCCTGCATCTGCCACAGTAACTATAGTTGGAGGTACAACTCCTGCAGCACAGAATGCTACTTTGAAACTTTGTACCACGCCAAGTATTATTGCTTTTAATTTAAATGATGCAAAACCGCAGATCAGTACAACAGCAGCGGCTGTATTCCGTTTTTATGTAAATCAGGCTGATGCTCAGGCACAGAACAGTAATTATCTTTCCGATGCAAGTTTAGCAGCCTATCCGGGTACAGATGGTCAGGTTTTACATGTTGTTGTTTCGAACGGCGGATTCTGTAGTAAACTTGTAACACTTACTCTTCATAAAGAAGCCACTCCGGTTGCTCTGCTTACCTCTTCAAAAGTGAAAATTTGTGTGGGTGAATCTATAACTTTAACTGCAACAGGAGGAGCTACCTATCAATGGAGCGATTCTGCAATCAGTACCGGAGTACGTACACTTTCTCCAACTCAGACCACAACTTATACCGTTTATGCTATCGGAGCGCAAGGATGTAAATCATTACAACCTGCAATCGTAACCGTGGAAGTAGTTCCGGCGATAACTTCAAACCTTAAAGGAGGGCTTATCTGTGAAGGAGACAGAATAATATTAGATGCAGGAGCAGGACCAAACTATACGTATACTTGGAGTAACGGAGCTACATCTCAGACGATCAGTGTTGAAACTCCTGGAACTTATTATGTAGACATCAGCAACGGAGTTTGTATGAAAAGATATACTACAGAAGTAAAGCTTGCTATCGTACCGGAAATTATTAATGTAGATTATAATCAAAGTGGTACTTTAATCATCACAGCGTCTAATCCGAGTAATGGTATTTTAGAATATTCTATAGATGGAGGATTAACTTGGCAAGGATCAAATGTATTCAACAACGTTGCAAATAATAAAATTGTTTCTATAAGAGTAAGAGTAAAAACAACAAGCTGTGTAGGCTTCCTTGAATATTTTACTTTTGTAATGCAGAATGTGATTACGCCAAACGGAGATAATGTAAATGATATGATCGACTTCCGTGGTGTGAGCGAATACAATAAATTCCAGGCTGTAATTTCAGACCGTTATGGAAAAGAAGTCTTCAAGGCAGAAAAAACCAGACCTTTCTGGGACGGATATTTCCAGGGTAAAAAATTACCAACAGCTTCTTACTGGTATCAGGTTACATTTGAAGATCCTGCAAGTAAGCAGCTTACGGTGAAAACCGGTTGGATTTTGCTGAAAAACTTTGAATAATATTTAAAATGATAAATTCTAAAAGACCGATTTTTCGGTCTTTTTTTGTTATGATGTAAAAGAAACTGAAAATGTGTTGGTTGTACGATTGTAATAATACCAATATAAATGAACTTTGCTTTAATTTTAAATTAAAAAAATAGTATTTTTGTTGAAAATAGTTTAAAATGTTAAATAGCAGAATACAAAATTTACTTCCGGTTTTGATTTTGATGTTTCTTGGCAACTTAGGTTTTTCTCAGCAGAGAATAAAAAATAAAAGTCTGCCAAGTCCTTCAAGTCAATCTATGAAGGCAGGGGCGTTTATCGATGTAAATACAGCAACTTACCCTGAATCTGCTTACAGTATTACTCAGCTTGTAAAAGATGTTTTAATTGCAGGTGGTTCTACCTGCTCAACGGCTAATGTATCGAACGTTGTAGTTTCTCCCAATCTTTCTGCAGGGGATCCAAACAGAAGCTGGGGTTTTTTTAATAAGGGTACTACCAATTTTCCTTTTGCAAAAGGTATTGTTTTATCGACAGGATATGCAAGAAAGTCTGGTAACTCATTAATATCAGGAGAACTAAGTGATCCTCTTTCTGTACAGGGAGATGCGGATCTTGCTGCTGCACTGGGAATTTCTACCAATCTTTTAAAAGATGCCAGTTACATAGAGTTTGATTTTATTCCTACAGCGACTGAGGTTAAATTTAGATATCTGTTTGCATCGGAGGAATATTTCAGCGATTTCCCTTGTAATTTTACAGATGGTTTTGCATTATTATTAAAGCCTAATACACCGGGTTCCACTTATACAAATTTGGCGGTATTACCTGGTGGTGCAGGTGTGGTAAGTGTGAAAAATATTCGCCCGGGAAATCAATTTGATGGCTCTTCTTTAATTTGCGGCGCATTGAATGCTTCTTATTTTGGAGGTTATAATACATCAAGCATAGAAACGAATTTCAGTGGAAGAACTATTCCGATGACAGCGCAGGCAACTGTAGTTCCGGGACAGTCTTACCATTTTAAAATGGTTTTGGCAGATTTTCAGGATCACCAATATGATTCAGGTGTTTTTTTAGAAGCGGGTTCATTTGATATCGGTGTGCAGATTTTAGGTCCGGGTGGTGTTCAATTACCGGCATCGATTAATGTTTGTGATAACGCACCTCAAACTTTAACCGCGTCCACTCAGATTCCGAATGCAACATATGTATGGTATTTAAATAATGGAGTTATTCCTGGAGCAACAGGAGCTTCTTATACCGCAACTCAACCGGGTGTTTATAAAGTTGAGGTTACAATTCCTGGAAATTCTTGTCCGGGATCGGCTACGGTTACCATTGTTGGAGGAACTTCACCAACAGTTCAGAATGCAACACTTACCAGTTGCTACGGTACTGGAAATGTAAATTTTAATCTTACGGCAGCGGAATCAGCCATCAGTACAACATCCGGAGCAACGTTTTCGTATTACGTAAATCAGGCAGATGCAAACGCCGGAAACACAAGTACAATTTCTGCTCCTACGACTTTTTCAAGTGCAGGAGGGCAAACAATTTATGTATTGGTAAAAAATGGTTTTTGCTCAAAAGTTGCCGAGCTGCAATTGATTAAAGCCCCACAAATAACGGCTACGATTGCTACACCAACGACATTAACCTGTACAAATTCACAGATTACATTAAATGCTTCTGCTTCTGTTTATCCGGCAGGATCAACTTTTGCTTGGACGACAACCGGAGGAAATATTGTTTCCGGAGGTAATACTTTGAATCCTGTTGTAAATGCTGCAGGTACTTATACTTTAACAATATCAAATACTTTTCAGCCAGGAAACGTTGTTTGTACCGGTGCATCAACAGTTACCGTAGCTGGTAACAGTGCACCTCCGACAACTGGTTTGGCTGCAAGTAAAATATTAATATGTGCAGGAGAATCTGTTACACTTACTGCTTCAGGTGGGGCAACTTATAATTGGACGGCACCACTTACAGGAACAGGTAATACACAAACAGTAACTCCGGCTACAACGACTACCTATACCGTAACGGCGGTTGGTGCAAACGGATGTGTTTCTACGAATCCAGCAACAATCACGATAGAAGTTTCACAACCAATCACGGTACAGAATGCAACACTTTTAAAATGTTATCAACCGGGAAATATCACTTATGATCTTACTTCAGCTCAAACTCAGATAACAACAGCTCCTTCCGCTACCTTTGCTTATTATTTAAATCAGGCGGATGCAAATGCAGGTAATGGTAATACGATTGGTGCTCCTACAACATTCCCAAGTACAGGAAATCAGACAATCTATGTACTTGTTAAAAATGGAGGTTGTTCTTATGTGGTTACCCTACAATTATTAGCGACAGCACCAACTAATTTAACAATTGCTGCGCCTCAGACAATAACTTGTACAACGCCTCAGATTACACTGAATGCATCATCTTCAACAATTCCTACAGGATCTACAATACAATGGACAACAACGGGAGGTAATATTGTTTCGGGAGCGACTACATTAAATCCTGTAGTAAATGCAGGCGGTACCTATATCTTGACGGTAACTAATATTACCCAACCAGGAAATCTTACCTGTACTTTTACGGCGAATGTTACGGTTGTAGAAGATAAAGTTCTTCCTGTTGCTGCGCTAGCAACTTCTGTTGGACAAATCTGTCCAGGAGAATCGGTTACACTTACTGCTTCGGGTGGAGTTACTTACAACTGGTCTACCTTACCTGGAAATGGAAACACTCAGGTTGTATCACCGGCAACTACTACTGTTTATTCGGTTACTGCTGTTGGAGCAAACGGTTGCGTTTCTGCTACCCCGGCAACAATTACAGTGATCGTAGGACCGCCAACCGCTACATTATCGGCTTCTAAAATAAAAATTTGCGCAGGTGAACCTGTTACTTTAACAGCAGGCGGAGGTTTTACGTATAATTGGGTTGGTCTTACAGGAAATGGAAATACACAAATAGTAACACCTACAACCACAACTACTTATCAGGTATTTGCTTTGGGAGGAAACGGTTGCGTTTCTACGACACCGGCAACAGTTACCATAGAGGTCGTTCCTGCGATTACTTCAACTTTAGCAGATGTATATGTTTGTGCAGGAGATCCGGCAACACTTGATGCAGGAGCAGGTCCGGGTTATACCTATAATTGGAGCACGGGTGAAACGACGCAGACAATTACGACAAATGTTCCAGGTTCATATTCTGTAACGATCAGTAACGGAACTTGCTCAAAACTATATACAGCACAGGTTATAAATCCGGATTTACCGCAGTTTACAAATGTTGTTTATGAAAATAGCAACAATTCGCTTACGATTACTGCTACAAATCCTACAGGAGGAGTTTTAGAATATTCTATTGATGGTGGAGTAACTTGGCAGGTTTCTAATATATTCTATAATGCACTCAAAAACACGAATTATAATTTGGTGGTAAGAGCACAAGGAGCAAAATGTGCAACTTCTCTTCAGTATTTTACTTTTGTTTTAAATAATGCTATTACTCCAAATAATGATGGTTTAAATGATTTTATAGACTTCTCCGGAATAAGTGGTTACAAAAACTTTGCTGCATCAATTTTCGACAGATATGGTGCGGAATTGTTTAAAGCAAGTAAAGACAACACAATGTGGAACGGTTCTTTAAAAGGAATCAATCTTCCTACGGCAAGTTACTGGTATAGAGTACAATGGGAGAATCCTGCAAGCAAAAAACTTGAAATGAAATCAGGATGGATATTGTTGAAAAACAGAGAGTAAAAAACGATAATAATAATTTTTAAAGCTTTTCATCATTGAGAAGCTTTATTTTTTTATGTTAAAAAATTATAGTTATTTAGATAATATGCATAAAAAACATAAATTTGTTGAAACAAAATTTATTATGAATCGACAAATACTGCTTTTCTCACTCTTTTTATTAACTTTATTTAATTTCTCGTATTCTCAGACTAAAAGACCAATCCTCAAAAAAAGCATTCCGATCAATGCAAAAGCAGGTGACTATATAGATGTAAATGTTCCTCCTTATCCGGAAAGTAATTATACACCCACTCAACTGGTTACTGATGTATTGGTTGGTACTTCGGGTTCTTGTGGAACACCTAATATTTCGAATGTTACCATTACACCCAATCAACCTGTGTCAGACACCGATAGATTTTGGGGATACTTTAATAAATCAACTTCAGGATTCCCTTTTAATGAAGGTATTGTATTAACTACGGGTTATGCAAGACAGGCAGGTAATGATGCAATTGGTGATGTGCTTCTTGGAAGTACGGGTACAATGTCTGATCCCGATCTGGTTGCGGCAATTGGTACAACACAGCAGCTTTTTGATGCTGTCACTTTGGAATTTGACTTTGTACCTACAAGTACTCAGATGAAGTTTAATTATATATTTGCTTCAGAAGAATATACCGGAGGATTCCCATGTTCAAATTATGATGATGCATTTGCATTATTGTTAAAACCGAATATAGCAGGATCTACATATACAAACTTAGCCGTTTTACCTGGTGGTGCAGGACCTGTTTCTGCCACCAATATTGTACCACAAGATCCTCTTTTTTCTTGTGGACCTATTAATGCGCAATACTTTGGTTCTTTACCACCAAATCAAGTGAACTATTACGGAAGAACAATACCTCTTACTGCAGAAGCAACGGTAATACCGGGACAAAGTTATCATATTAAAATGGTAATAGCAGATGCAAGAGACGGTAGCTATGATTCAGCTGTTTTCTTAGAAGCTGGCTCTTTTGATATTGGTGTAAACTTACAGGATCCTTCTGGTGCTGTTTTACCTGCAGAGATTAATGTATGTGATAATGAACCACAGGTGATTACTGCTTCTACAAGTGGCCCTAATTTGGTATATCAGTGGTATTTCAATGGCGTTGCGATTCCGAATGCTACTACCAACACCATTACAGCAATTCAGCCGGGAGATTATAAAATTGAAGTAAGCATTCCTGGAAATCCTTGTCCCGGATCTGCAAGCATAAAAATCAATGGCGGAACAACGCCTGAAGCTCATAACGGAACCTATTTACTATGTGCTACACCAGATGTTAATACATTCAATTTAAATGCAACAAAACCGGCAATCAGTAATGATGCCCTGACTGCAACATTTCATTTCTACGAAAATCAGGCAGATGCGTTAGCGCAAAACGGTAGTTTCATTTCCAATATATACGATTATAACGGTACAGACGGACAGATTTTGTATGTTGTAGTCTCAAACGGCGGCTTTTGTAGTGAATTGGTTGAACTTACCTTGTTGAAAGAGCAAACACCTGTAGCTGATCTTACAGCTTCGCAGTTTAGAATTTGTGCGGGAGAATCTGTTACACTTACCGCTTCTGGTGGTGTTACTTACGAATGGCCAAACTTTGGCGGAAACGGAAATACACAGACCGTTACGTTATATCAATCCACAGATTTTGAAGTATATGCGGTTGGAACTAAAGGATGTAAATCTTTACAGCCTGCAAAAGTAAGAATCGAGGTGATTCCTGCTATTACTTCGCCTTTATTGGATGTTGAAATGTGTATAGGTGACAGTATTGTTTTAGATGCAGGAGCAGGTACAAACTATACTTATCTTTGGAACACCGGAGCAGAGACACAAACAATTGTTGCGGATGAGTTGGGAATTTACAGTGTAGTAATTGATAATGGAGTTTGTCAGGATGAGTTTAAAGTGAAAGTTCAGGCTGCAGCTTTGCCTTATTTCGTTAATATGAGTTATGATGATAACAAGACATTAACCGTTACAGCGCATAATCCGACAATCAACAATATTCCTCAAACTCTTGAATATTCAATTGATGGTGTGGTTTGGCAGGAGTCTAATGTTTTCTCAGGATTATTAGACAACACAAATTATACGCTGCATGTAAGAATCAAAGGGACAAGCTGTAGTAATTCTATAGAATTCTTTACATTAAAAATTAATAATGTCATTACTCCGAATAATGATGGGGTGAATGATGTATTGGATCTTACTTCTTTAGGAAGCTTCAAAAACTTTACGGGCTCAATCTATGACAGATATGGCGTTGAAGTATTTAAGTTTACAAAAGAAAACCCGGTTTGGAACGGTACTGTGGGTGGGAAAAGACTACCAACTGCGACTTACTGGTACAAATTCAATTTTGAATACAACAAGTCTAAAACTCAGATGAGCAGATCTGGTTGGATTATGTTGAAAAACAGAGAATAATTCTCAAGATTAAAATAAAAAATGCCTTTCGATATGAAAGGCATTTTTTATTTTAATTGATTTTCTATCCAAAGTTGGGTGAACGAAATAAAATCTGTCACGCTCAGCTCTTCTGCTCTTTTGTCTAAAAACGCATGAGCTTTTAAGGCTTCAGGAATGTTTAAAACTTTCAAGGCATTCGAAAGTTTTTTTCTTCTCTGGTTAAAACCTGCCTTTACAATTTGTTTAAAAAGGATTTCATTTCCTGCAAGACCTTCTTTAGGATTTCTTGTCAGTCTGATGACTCCCGATTTTACTTTTGGAGGCGGATTGAAAACATTTTCGTGAACTGTGAAAAGATATTTTACATCATAATAAGCCTGAATTAAAACAGATAAAATTCCGTAATCTTTCGTTCTTGGTACAGCAGCTGTTCTCTCTGCAACCTCTTTTTGAAACATTCCCACCATTTCAGGAATCTGTTTGTAATGATCGATAATTTTAAAAAGAATCTGTGACGAAATATTATAAGGAAAGTTTCCGATAATAGCAATTTGCTCTCCATTCAAATCAGCAAAATCATGCTTCAGAAAATCGCCAACGAATGTTTCTTCTTTAATTTTATCGTAATTCTGCTTCAGATATTCGATAGATTCTGTATCGATCTCAGCGAGAAATAATTTTTGTTCTTTTTCAATCAGATATTTGGTAAGAACGCCCATTCCCGGACCTACTTCAAGTACGTTTCCGTAGTTTTCAAAGCTTAGTCCTTCTACAATTTTCTTTGCGATATTTTCATCGGTCAAAAAGTGCTGACCGAGATGTTTTTTTGCTTTTACACTCAATGTTTTTTATGATTTTGTTAACAATGATTTTCTTTAATTCGTCCCAAATTTCGGAAGATTTTTTCTATTTTAGCCAAAAATTTTAATATTAATGGCTAAATCTGTAGATGAGTTTAATAAGAAAAGGCTTCGGTCCAGCAATATTACAGTCGTAGTAAGTATCGCTTTAGTATTGTTTTTGTTGGGATTGATGGGGCTTATTTTGATCAATGCACAAAAATATTCAGACTATTTGAAAGAGCAGCTTGTAGTGAATGCTTATTTTGATGAAAACTACGATATTAAAGATTCAGCTAAGATAGCGAAACAGGAAGCCGTTGCCGTTGAAGTGATCAAAGGAATGGAATCGGTGAAGCGTACTACCTATATTTCAAAAAAACAGGCTTCGGAAGAAGCGAAGAAAAGTTTGGGCATCAACAGTGAAGCTCTTTTTGAAGAAGATATTTTCCCCGCTTCCGTTGAAATTGCTCTGAAACCTCAATATACGGATTCTACAAAAATTGGTGCAGTCTTGAAAGATATTAAAGCTGTTCCGGGAATTGTGGATGTTAAAAACGATTCAGATTCACAAAAAATCTATGATAACCTGAATAAAATTTTAAAATGGATTCTTGCATTCTGTGTTTTATTCTTGATTCTTGCTATCGTATTGATTAATAACTCTATTCGTCTGAAGGTTTTCTCCAAACGATTCATTATTAAAACAATGCAGTTGGTAGGAGCGAAAAGGAGATTCATTTTGACTCCGTTTATCAAAGAAGCACTTATTTTAGGACTTCTCGGAGCGGTAATTGGCCTTTTGGCGCTTTTCGGAATCTGGTATTATTTCACAACAACTATAAAGACTCCTTTTGTACAAGACACCAACCAATATGTTTGGCTAGTTGTTTCAATCTTTGGAGTGGGTATTTTTATTACAGTATTAAGTACAATTATTGCAACCTGGAGATTTTTGAGATCCAACGTTGACGATCTATATTATTCTTAAAAATGAGCAAAAAAACAAATAAATTTTCGGCATCAGATTATGGTAACGAAACAGAAGTTTCCAAAGAAAGCAATTTTTACTTCGGTAAAGAGAATTTTAAATGGATGCTGATCGGTCTTGCCTGCATCATTGTTGGTTTTCTTCTGATGATGGGACCCGATGCAAATACAGTTGACGGAAAGCTGGATCCCAATGTGTGGAACGACGATATTTTCTCGATCAGAAGAATCAGGATTGCTCCATTGTTGGTTGTCATTGGTTTCGCCATTGAAGTGTACGCAATTTTAAAAAGAAAATAAAATACTCTTATCAATAAAGATTAAAAAATTAAAAGATTTGAATACCTATTTGAATCTTTTAATTTTTTAGTCTTTTAATTTTTTTTAACTCAATAAAATGGATTTAATCAAAGCAATCATTATTGCCATTGTAGAAGGACTTACAGAATATTTACCGATTTCATCGACCGCTCACATGGGCTTTACTGCCAATCTGATGGGCTTGAAAGAGGATGAATTTCTAAAAATGTTTCAGGTTTCCATACAGTTTGGAGCGATTTTATCGGTGGTTGTTGCCTACTGGAAGAAATTTTTTGATCTTAAAAACCTTCAGTTTTACTATAAACTTGCTTTTGCGGTGATCCCGGCTTTGGTTTTAGGCTATATTTTCGATGATAAGATCGAAGCAGTTCTTGGAAATCAGATTGCGATCTCATCCGTTTTAGTTTTAGGTGGGGTGGTTTTGCTTTTTGCGGATAAATGGTTTAAGAATCCTGTGATCAATGACGAGAAAGATATTTCGATTAAAAAAGCAGTAACTATCGGTTTTTGGCAGTGTCTTGCGATGATGCCCGGAACGAGCAGAAGTGCAGCTTCGATTATTGGTGGGATGACACAAGGTTTAAGCAGAAAAGCAGCGGCAGAATTTTCATTCTTTCTGGCGGTTCCTACCATGTTGGCGGTAACTGTTTATTCCGTTTTCGTAAAAACGTGGGGTAAAGGAACTCCAAACGAAAGTAAAGGTTATGAAATGATTCTTGAATCTCAGGATCACATCATCATTTTTATCGTTGGGAATGTTGTTGCATTTATTGTAGCACTTATCGCCATTAAAGCATTTATAGGTGTTCTAAACAAATATGGTTTCAAACCTTGGGGTTGGTATCGTATTTTTGTTGGTGTTGCATTGCTGATCTATTTTTATTATTTCAAATAATATCATTAATCATTACTAATTACACATTATTTATGTTTATTTGGGCAGCAATTTCCGCCTTCCGCTCCCGCTTTTTTGCCTCCGCTTCGCTACAGCAAAAAGAGCTCCGCTCAAGTCGGGCTGCAAGAAAGTCAGAATAAGAAATTTTTAATAAAAAACTTTTAATTTAGCTTCAATAATCTCAAACCTCGAATCCCTAACCTCAAATTTCAAATTTCAAATCTCTCAATGACCGCAGAAGAATTACAGTCAGGACACATATTTTTATTAGACAAACCTCTGGATTGGACTTCTTTTCAGGCAGTCAATAAAATGAAATATAAGCTTAAACGTGAATTTAATCTTCCTAAAAAGTTTAAAATCGGTCATGCCGGAACTTTAGATCCGAGAGCAACAGGTTTGTTGATTGTCTGTACCGGGAAATTCACAAAAAAAATTCCGGAAATTCAGGATGCTCCGAAAGAATATTGGACGGAAATAAAAATAGGAGTTCAGACCGAATCTTACGACACCGAAAAACCAGAAATCCTTCATCAGGATTTTTCAAGTGTTACTGAAGAGGATGTGAAGAATACATTAGACAAATTTTTAGGTGAAATTGAACAAAAACCGCCTATTTTTTCAGCCATAAAAATTGATGGTGAAAGAGCCTATAATTTAGCAAGAGCAGGAGAAGAAGTCGAAATGAAGTCCAGAAAAACGACCATTCATTATATAAAAGATATTGAAATTAATTTTCCTTTGATAAGTTTTATGGTTGGTTGTTCAAAAGGAACCTATATCAGAAGTTTAGCGCACGATATCGGTCAGGAATTGGGCGTTGGAGCCTATTTAACACAATTAAGAAGAACGAAAATCGGAGACTACCATGTTGACCGTGCAACGTCTGATTTTTTAAATAACGACTACAGATTTGAAATCTTATGATTAAAAATTTATTTATTTTAACTTTTCTTATTCTCTCAATTACCGCTTTTTCTCAGGTTGATACGGGGAAGAAAGAAAAAATGGGCTTTTATGTGAATCCATCTATCAACGCAGGTTTAAATTTAAAAAAGGAGCCTGAAATTCCAAATACAACTCAATACATTCAGCCCGAAAGAGTGAGGAAGTTTACTTATGGCATTACCGCTGTTGGTGGTTATCATTTTCTTCCTAATTTTGCACTGGGAACGGGTTTGAAGTATATGTATGCTGAAGATAATTTTCATCTGATGTATTGGGTGATTCAACCTAAAGTTATTTTCACTCCCGGTGATGAAGCTTTTTATATTGATTTAAATTATGGGAAGCAATTAAATAATTCTGCTGTTTCAAATTCTGAATTTTGGGGCGCAAGATTAGGAGTTCAGATGTCGTACTCAAAAAGGCTAAGCCAAGAAGGTGGTTTGTTTTTTGAAGGTCATAAATTGGGAGGAAATAATCCTTTTTTTATAGGCTTAAGCTACGGAATTACCATTTTCAGTAATAAGAATTATACAATAGAAGGAATAGATTAATGGAAAAGACACGTATCAATAAATATCTTTCAGAAGTTGGTTATTGCTCAAGAAGAGCAGCCGACAAACTCTTGGAAGAGGGCAGAATTACCATTAACGGTAAAATTCCTGAGCTGGGAACAAAAGTTTCAGACGAAGATATAATAGAAGTTGACGGGAAAACTATTCGTGATTCTGAAGAAAAACCTGTCTATATCGCTTTTAATAAACCTGTTGGGATTGTCTGTACTACAGATACCAAACGAGAAAGAGATAATATTATAGATTTTATCAATCATCCAAAAAGAATTTTCCCGATCGGAAGATTAGATAAACCCAGTGAAGGTTTAATCTTGCTGACAAGCGACGGAGATATTGTAAATAAGATTCTAAGAGCAAGAAACAACCACGAAAAAGAATACTTGGTCAGAGTTGATAAGCCCATCAATCCTAAGTTTTTAGAGAAAATGAGAAATGGTGTTCCTATTTTGGATACCGTTACAAAGAAATGTGAAGTTGAAAAAATTGATGACATGACATTTCGTATTGTTCTCACCCAAGGTCTGAACAGACAGATTAGAAGAATGTGTGAATATCTCGGATATGATGTAAAGAAGCTGAAACGCATCAGAATAATGAATATTAAGCTGGATTTACCCGTTGGAAAATGGAGAGATCTCACAGATGAAGAAATGAAAAATCTGAATTTTTTATTACAAGATTCCAGCAAAACTTTCGAATAATAATTCTCCTGAAAATGACTATAAATAAAAGTTGCTTTATTGATTCTTTCAATAAAGCAACTTTTATTTATAAATTATTTTGCACATAATAGAATTAAGTGTATATTTGTTGGGTAATCAAAGTAATATTTGAAAAAGCTTTAAGCCTGATTATAAACACAAATGCATTCAAGATGAAAAAAAAGTTTCTATTGATGGCAGCTTATAGTTTGCTGTTTTTTAAGAATTATCAAGCTCAAGTAGGGATAGGTACTACTACGGTTGAAAATGATCTTTTATTGAAGATTTCTTCGGTAAATAAAGGGGTTCTTATTCCCAATCTTGCAATTCCTAATCTCAATGTTGCTAGTCCTGTGAGTTCTCCGACCTTAGGTTTACTTGCTTATAATAATTATAACGGTAAAAAAGGTTTTAATTTTTGGGACGGAAATAAATGGAATGAATTGGTAGATTCGAGAAATATTTATTCTGTTTTAGGCTTAACAATTTCTTACAGTACATCAAACTCGTCACCTACAAGTATCACAACTCTTTCCGGAGCATTGAATTATGCAGAAAACTCATTGCCCGGTACAATCTGGACTGAAGTTCCCGGTCTTGCAAAAGATATTACCATTACTCAGAGCAACAACAGTATTTTTGTTATTACGGAAGGCATGGTACAGTCTAATAATACGATTGCAAGCAGAACCAATACCTTTACTTATGCTGTAGGGATTTTTGTGGATGGCAAATTGGCCGGCGTAAGAAACTACTCAGCCAATTACGGTAAATCTTATCAATATGATTTCTTCTCAATAAATACGTTGT